>Ga0214921_10001571_pt1 | contig 38651 bp, 33 predicted proteins | sample LL1505_MetaG_FD_177992 | JGI IMG/M metagenome (GOLD analysis project Ga0214921, IMG submission 177992) | Freshwater microbial communities from Lake Lanier, Atlanta, Georgia, United States - LL-1505 | ecosystem: Environmental > Aquatic > Freshwater > Lake | place: USA: Georgia | collected...
GAAGATGAAAACGGTGAAGATAATAGCGGGGATGATGAAGAGGAGGGTGATGATGATGACGAAGATATTCCAAAAAATATAGAAGATGAAGATGACGAAGACGATGATGATATTAATAATAGTGATGATGATGAGATTGATAATAGCGATGAAGAAAATGAAAATGTCAAAAAAAAAACTAGAAAGACGAAGAAGAACAACAAGAAAAAAACAGGAAAACAGAATAATCTAAAAATTTCTATAGTTACAACATCACGAAAAGGAAAAGTGAATAAAAAAACAAATAACGATATTATAGAGGAATTGATTATAGAAGATATAGCATCAGAATTATCGGAAGAAGAATATGATTATAATTAGTATAAGATAACAATATTGAATAAAATTGATTTAAAATTATGTATTATGTATTATTTATATAATTAACAATATACAAATAATATACGTGAAAATATGCGTACCGTAAGTGAACCACAACAATTTCGTAATAATATTCAAAACAAATTAAACTTATTATTGAATAATGAAAATCATGCAAAAAATTTAGAAAAAGGTATTTATAATTATTCATTAAAAGAGGCAGGAAACAAAAAAATTATAAAAAAATGGGATAATGCATTCTTTGTTCAAATTTATACAGATCGTATAAAAAGTATTTATTTTAATTTGCAAAATAATGAATCATTAATTGAAAGTATTAATAACAATGAAATAAAACCACATCAAATTGCATTTATGACACATCAGGAGCTCGATCCTGAAAAATGGGATAAATTGATTCAATTGAAGATGAAAAGAGATAAATACAAATATGAAACGAATTTGGAGGCAGCAACAGATACATTTAAATGTCGTAAATGTTATTCAAACAAATGTACATATTATCAAATGCAAACGCGTTCAGCGGATGAACCGATGACTACTTTTGTGACATGTATTAATTGTGGTAATCGATGGAAATGTTAAATTTATATTATATTTTTAATATAGTTATATATATTATATAAATGGATGAAAAAGCAATATTATTACGTGATATTAAAGATGAGTTTCATAGACAGTTTAAAAATCCTAAAAAAGATTTTATAATTCTATTAAATAATGAATATTGTCCTTTTTTTGTTAAAAAAATTGTAGATTTTTCAAAAAAAGTTACGGATAAGCAATTATTATATGAAATATTGGAACAGTTGTTTAATGAAAAAATAGAATACACATATTATGATCGTATGACAAAAAAACACGCAACAATACTTACTAGTTTTTTGGATGTATTTAATTATTGCAATTTCAATACAGATTTTTATCCAAACGATAATCTTAAGAAATTTATCACCATAATACAAGAATTTCAAGAAAAAACCAATTCTTCAATGAAAGAAAAAATAAACAAAATTTTAGAAAAAAATATAGATTATTGTTTTATTCGTTTGGAAAAATTAATGGGGGATAAAGATGAGGATAAAGATGAGGATAAAGATGAGGATAAAGATGAGGATAAAGATGATGGCAACGATCGACATAAAGACGAAGATAAAAACTACAAGACACTGGAAGAAATAAAATCAATTTTAGAGAAATGGAAAGAGGAAAAAATATGTCAATTTGAAGATAATAATGGTTTCAAATATTATAATGAATACTATCAAAAATGGCATGTAAATAATAGCAAAAATTTTATTTTGGAACAAGAAAAAAATAATTTAATAAAAAAAAATAATTTGTTGGATGATGAAATTAGAGAATTGTATGTATTTATTAAGAACAATTCAGAAAATGTTGATAAATCAATATTAAAAGACAAATTTAAACAACTAGAAAATAATATTGAAAACCTGAGAGAAAATAAAAATAGAATTGAAAAAATTGAAGAAGAACTTAATAATCATATGAATAACAATAATGATAACAATAATGGTAACAATAATGATAACAATAATGATAACAATAATAATGACAATAATGATAACAATAATAATGACAATAATAATAATACTAACAATAAAAAAGAAATAAAACTATCATTTGCAGAAAAACAATTTTTATTTAATAATACAATAAACCAAATATTAAAATCGTCATCTGGAGGAAGAAAAACATTTCGACGAACGAAAACAAAAAACAAAAAAATGAAACACAACAAAAAAACAAAAAACAAAAGAAAATCAAGAAAAAGTAAAAAGATATAACTATGTATATATTATCTTTTCCAGAACATCATCTGGAAATGATGAATCCACCTTTCTTAAAAACATGGTGTATTGGTTTTTATCTTTCTCTCCAACTATCCAATCTATGTTGTGTTGCGTTGTATAAATATCTGTTTCATATTTAAATACATACGGACTGGTTGCACTTGTCATTCTAGACCAATCGATTAACGTAGATGGTGCGTTTATTACATTTTGACCATTCTCTCCACTTCCATCCAAGCGATTAAATGTTTTTAATATAATAGCAAATATACTTTCATTCGCTAACCCTCCTTTACATACAATTGAATACACATTTTTTTTCATTTGTTTGTATAATAAACAATTTATTGCATCGGTTTTTGTCAATACAAACCAGGGTGTATGTCCTAATTGAAATTCTTTTTTCAAATAAGATAAATTTGCACGTTTATGATAATCAACATTCCACCATGCTTCTCTCCACTGTAAGATAGATTGATGTGCGTGTTTATTAAAAATATCTAGAAAACTCTGTGGGGATATAATAGGAACACACGATTCGGATAAAAAACAAAACCATTGATTTTCCATATCATGATGTATAGAAAAATATAACAAAGCCATATATGCAGGGACAACATGATAATACGATGTTTTGGTTATATTTTTAAGCGGTATGCAGTGTTTTTTTATCCATTCTGATTCAATAGTTGCATAATCTTTGTAATGAATATAAATATTGATATGATCTTTAATCTCTTCAATCCATTTTTTCCAAATTTCTTCTTTGTTTATTTTGTTTTTAATCAAAAAACACAATGCTATTTTCATGTAAAATAATGAAGCAAATTAAGACAATGAAGCCAATTAAGACAATGTATAGTTATTATATTTATTATATTTTATTTTTATATAAAAATATTTTTTTAGATATATTACTATTGAAGCTTATATAATATAAAATAAATGCATAACAAAAGAAAACAAAGTAAACAAATACATCAAAATAAAAACAAACAAAATAAAAACAAACAAAAAACACGAATTAGAGAGAAAAAAAGAATTATTAAAAACGAATTGAGTGTTTTGAAAAATATTCAAAATTTACCTAGCGAAATAGTTGATTATATTTATTTATTTTTAGATGTAAAGATAAAATATAATTTATCGTTTTATTATCAAGTTTACAAAAAATATATCATTAATTATACATTTAACAATCGTGATTCTATTTATAAAGATTTTAACAAATTTGAATATTGTACATTTGATAAAACTGCTACTCCATTAAAACATATGTTACTAAAAATTCCTATAAATATACTCACTAAATACATATATAGAGGCACACCATTTAAATATTTTAATATAGCATTTCCTGATGTGGAAAATATTTGCGACTATATGATATTGAATTATCGTTTTATGAAACCAGAAGAAGAAAAATATAAAGATTATATTTTTGAAATTATCGATTTGATAAGTTATTTTGCTACTAGGACAGATGAATTATCTTTTTATAAAATCAATGATTCGAATGAACATTGTAGATTTAAAGAATACGAGTCGATAACAAAAAATATTATACTCAGTGTTATCTATATTTATAATAAATATGGTATTCAAAGTGATACCATAAAATAGAATAAAATAGAATAAAATATTTAAAAGTATTTTACGGTTACTATATATCATATAAAAATATGGTATATACTTTTATAATTGCATTTATCTATAGTGGGTTTTTATTATACAATGTCATTATCATATCAAATGAAGTAAAAAAAATAGCATTATTGAAAAATAATACTATAGAAAAAATAGACAAAATGGAAAAAATGGGACTATTTGAATTAAACAAATCGTATGAAATTTTTTATAGTGAATTTTTTTTTAATGATTTATATTATAATTATGACAATGACCCTGAATTATTCATTCCTTTATTCATCAATGATAGTGCGAATATTGAATCATTAAATCAATTCTAAATCCTTCACATTCCAATATTCTGATCCACCACCTGGTATAGGTCGTTTTATTATAAAAGGTATTTTCTTCTGTTTTAATTCTAATTCTGCTATAATATAACCATCAATAATATGTTGTGGAACATTAACAAATGGTTTTGCACCCGAATTTATTTGTTTGGCTCGTTGTCCTATGATTCTTGTTTTTTCATATTTTGTTAAAAATGGTATGGTTCTATGTAAAGGATCTATAATTTTATTATTTTTATCACGAATAACGGTTGACATTGTCGATATTTCGTTATAGTTGTGAAATACACATTCAGGATGCTCTTTTTCTATATATTGTTTATTAATTTCTTTACTAAATTTTTGCAAATAATTTTCATCTTCTTCATCACTGTCATAATCATCATCGTCATCATTTTGTGAATTTATTTGTATAGTTTGTTTTGTTGATTTCGTTTTTTTACTAGTTTTATTTTTCATTGTATTATTCATTGCAATGTTTTCTAATGTATTTTCTTCACCATCTATATCATTATCAGTATCGTTATCAGTATCATTACTAACTTCATCATCAATAGAAATATCATCAACATCACCATCAAGATCAACATCAAGATCATCATCAACAACACTGAGAAGATCATTCTCTTCATCATTTTTTTCAATATTATCTTTTTCATCAGAATCGCTATTTAATTCTAGTTCAAAATCTTCATCGGTAGATTCTTCTGGTTCTTCATCAATTTCTTCAATATCATCTATTTCTTTATTTGGATCCATATTATGATATATAGTATAATATAATATAGATATATTGTTTTTATTTATTTTAAATATATTTATATTATATTCAATTTTTATTTTTAATAATATATATGAAACATAATATATATATATTACTATTCATATTATTGACAGTATTCATAGTCACTTATATTTATTTTTTTCTTTACAATAAAAAACCTACATATACATTTATACATCCAACAAAGACTGGTGGAACTGCATGTGAAATGTTTTTTCGAAATTATTATTCAGAATTTATAAATGGAGAAGGACATGATAATAAATGTACAAATGATAATAATCCTATTATAATAATAAGAGATCCAATTGATAGATTTATATCCATGTATAAATATTGGAAAGGCGGATCATGTGATATGTATAATTATAAAAGAAGTAAAGTTTTTGTACAAAATTATCATAATTACACTATAAAAGATTTTATAAAATTAATTAAAAATAATCGATATGATGTTTTATGTCAGGATTTTACATGGGATCTACATTTTCAACCCATAACAAATTGGATTAATAATACAAATTATAAAAATATAATTATTATATTGTATGAAAAAAATTTAAATGAAAAAATAAATAAATTATTAAGTAATTTGAAAATAAAAAATAAGGGTGTAGAACTCCCTATGATAAATATTAGCAATAATAAAGAAACTATCAAATTAGATAATGAAGATATTATTTTTGTTCAATCTTATTTCGCCAATGATTTTAAATTATGTGATAATATCAAAAATAGACCAGAATTATTTAAATTTGTAATTTAATAAAATAATATTATCAATTTTGCTCTTCCGTTTTCCAGGTAGTATCACAGGTTGAACATAAATATACATAATTAATATTTAAATCATCATAACGGATATAAATTATCTCTCGGGAGTCATTTTTAGTATTGGTTGGGCAATCTTTGTTTGGACATAAAATATTATTTACACGAGGTAATGTTGGATCTAATTTAGTATATTTATTGATAAAATGACTAAATGATTTTTCACCTTTTTTAATTTGTGTTTTTGATACACAAATATTATCTTCGGTAATCAAGCTGTCTTCATTACCGCAATTTCTACAATAATATAACAAACTATTAGGATTATCCTCATCAATTTTAATGTAATACATATTTTTACAATTCGAACAGAAATGCATTTTTCGTATATATAATTATAGTGTTTGATATATAATAATTATATATTTATTTAATTCAATTTTTTATATTATTATTACTTTGTTGATTCTTTTGTTGATTCTATATTATACAAAACCATGAATTTATCGTATAAATCATTCCAATCTATTTTTACATTCATATTGTATAAAGCAGTGATTAACACTATAGGTTCTGTCTGTTCTGATTTTTTTTCTTCCAAAAAAGAACGTAATTTATCCGCGTTTTTTTTGAAATATTCTTTGATTTCACTATCAAACACTTCAAATTGATTCAAGAATACACCAGTTTTTTTTTGCAATATTTGTAAAACTGCTATATCTATGTTTTTATATTGAATAATTTTATTGTATTTTTCAAAATCGTGATGTTCCTTCTTGACACCTGGTTCATTCAATAATGGGTTTTTTCGTAAAACAGTGCATAATGTTAGTAATACAGATGAAATTGTTTGACATGATGTCCATTGTTCGCCTTTCCATGTATTCAATAAAGATAGACATACTTTACCATTTGTATATAAATTAGGATTAAATCTTATTTTTTCAGCATTTGTACAATATAATATACGTGGAGGAGAATATGGATAATTCACCGGATAATTTAATTCAAAGAAATAATAACCACCAAAATATGGAGTATCGCTTGGTCCTATTATCATTGCATAACCTTTTAACATATTTGTTTCATCATGGGAATAAAAAATACCGTTATCTGAAAGTGGATGTTTTATTATTTCTTTTACGTCTTTAATTAAACGATTCACTGTTTCTTTCGTGATTACAACAGAATCTGTTTGGTTTTGATTATTAATATTATTTGACATTTTAGTGTATAATATAGAATTACGTGACAATATATTATATTGCATTTTATATTTTTATACTGTTATTTTATATTTTATATTTCATGTTTCATATTTCCTTTTTCATATTTCACGTAAAAAAGAAAAAAATATTTATTTTTTCAATCCCATTGGAAAACAAAGAGAAATAGCACCTTCTTTTTTAACTTCATTCACATATTTTTTTGGAGATTTCTCATAAAAATTATCTTTCAATACATTTGTTTTCTCCCCAAAAATTTTTTTTCTTTGTGCTTCAAACCCCTTTATCATTTCTTTATTATTTTTGTATTCTTTGTAATATCTTTCAGGTAATTTATCACCAGATTCTAACATTGTGTTTTTACAACCAATATTACAATATATTTTGGTGTCAGCATTTTCTAAAAATTTATTTTTTTCTGGTGTTAATGAAGTAAAATCTTTGATTCGTTTTAAAGATGCGTTTAATTTTGGTTTATCATTTTTAAATTTTGAACGAGCTTCTTTTTCTAGCATCTTTTTTAATTCTTTCGTTTGTTCTAAATATTTTTTACTTTTATTTTTGACAAAAGTATTTATGCATTTTTTTGTTCTAATTGAATTGTTTTCTTCTGTTGAATTGGATTTTGTTTGATTTCCGCCCTTTTTTTGGTATATTCGATGTGTCTTATTTTTTTTATTTTTTCTACGAGTTTTTACCATTTATTTTATATAATGGAATATTTTTATTTTTTATAGAATATTTTTGAATCCCAAACTTCCTATTCTATCACATGCAGGACATCGACAAAATGACTGTTTATCTCCTCTTATCGATTCTTCACACTTATAATGTAATTTTATATTACATCGAACACATGTAATTAATTCTTCTAATTCAACATTTTTTTTGCAAATAAAACATGTGTTATTTTTAAAGTTTTCATTATCATATTTATTTTTCAATCCTGATAAATATTGACCCATATTGCTAGTAATAGTAATAGTAATAGTTGTAGTTGTAGTTGTAGTTATAGTTGTAGTTGTTATTATTTTGATAGTATTTTATTCTATTCAAATATAAAATCAATTTTTATTTTATAACCCATCTTACGTCTAAAAATAAAAAAATTTAAATAAATAATATATATTTATCCGTTTTATGTTTTGTATTATATAAAAAAAATGAAATAGAAATATATGTTATAATATTATAATACTAAAATACATATATATAATTTGTATTAATAAAAAGTATTATAAATGTCGAAAAAAAACAATTCAGTAACTTCCAATACCTACAATGATAAAAAATACAATGATTATATGTCTCAACACAATTTAAAAAATATGGAATCAAATGATAAACCTTTAACACATACAAGAATGCCTAACGTAGACATGAATATATATCCTGGCTCGTTTGTGTTTTCAAAAGAAGAATTGAAAACTTTCCTTTCTATTTATAGTCAACATGTTTTTGTAAATAAAAAAAAAGAATATCTTACAGAAAAACAAATAAAAAATGGACCATTACTAGTTGACATGGATTTTCGTTATGATAAAAATGTAGTGAGTCGTCAACATTCAAAAGAAGATAAAAAAGATATTATTCTATTATATTTAGACGAAATGAAAGAATTATATACATTTACACATGGCAAACCATTTTACGTGTACATTATGGAAAAACCAAATGTAAATACTGAGACAGATAAAAACGCAACAAAGGATGGAATTCACATAATTATAAGTGTTAAAATGGATCATATTATGCAGATGATTTTGAGAGAAAAAATATTGCAACGCATACCTAATGTTTGTAAAAATTTACCGATAATTAATAGTTGGGAAGCAGTTTTGGACGAGGGTATTAGTAAGGGGGGAACAAATTGGCAATTATATGGATCTAGAAAGCCTGGTAATGAAGCATATGAATTAACACAAATTTTCAAAATAGAAGTAGATAAAGCGGATGGTGAATTTATGATGATTGAAGAAAAAGTATCCGATTTTGATATTTTACAAGTAGATAATTTGTATAAATTATCAGCTCAAAATGATGAACATCCATCGTTTGAAGTAAATCCAAATATAGCAGAAGAATACAATAAGCGTTGTAGTGTAGAAAACAATAATGAACAAAAAAAGACTGCAAAAAAAGCTACAAAAGTCCGATTATTAACAGAAGAAGACGGCGAGACAATAAAATTATCGGATATTTGTGATAAAGAAACATTAACACGTGCAATAGATAAAATAATGAATGCTTTGAATTCAGGGGAATATTATATTCGTGAAACACATGTATATACACAATTATTGCCAGAAAAATATTATGCACCTGGTTCTCATTTATTAAATAGGCAAGTTGCATTTGCATTGAAAGATACAGATGAAAGATTATTCTTATCCTGGGTTATGTTACGTAGTAAATCCAGTGATTTTGATTATGATACGATTCCAGATTTATACAACAAGTGGAAGAATTATTTCAATACAAAAAACAGTGGTCTAACTCGTAAATCGATTATGTATTGGGCAAAACAAGATGCATACGAAGAGTTTGTCAAAGCAAAAAACAGCACAATGTCCTATTTAGTAGAAGAATCACTCAACACATTAACTGATTGGGATTTTGCAATGATTTTATATGAATTAAACAAAGATAAATTTATATGTTCCGATATCAAACATTCAGTATGGTATACATATAATAATCATAGATGGGAGATAGATAAAGGTGATACATTGCGCATGTCGATATCAACTGATATGTTTAATTTATATCAAGCTAAACGCGATGTTGCTTTAAGAGAATTACAAAAATATACTGAAGAAGATGATTTATATAAACATTTTCAATCACAAATATCAGCCTGTTGTGTTGCATGTGTAAAATTAAAGAGTACAGGCAATAAAAATAATGTTATACGTGAGGCGACTCCTATATTTTATGACAAACATTTTAATAAAAACATGGATGCAAATAAATATTTAATGTGTTTCTCGAATGGTGTCATCGATTTTAAAAACAAAGTATTTAGAGATGGTAATCCACAAGATTATATTACAAAATCAACGAATATTCCATATGAACCAATTGATATTACAAATTCTTATCAAACACAAACTATTTTAGAGATAACAGAATTTATGAAACAATTATTTCCAGTCAATGAATTAAACAACTATATGTGGGATCATTTGGCATCCTGTTTAATTGGTGAAAATTTGAATCAAACTTTTAATATTTATCGAGGTAGTGGAAGTAATGGAAAATCACTATTAACAGAATTAATGTCTCGTACATTGGGTGATTATAAGGGTACGGTTCCAATTACATTAGTAACAAAAGATAGAAATAATATAGGAGGAACTTCATCCGAAGTAATAGCATTGAAAGGGGTTAGATATGCTGTTATGCAAGAACCATCTAAAGATGCAAAAATAAACGAAGGTGTTATGAAAGAATTAACAGGTTCAGATCCTATTCAAGCTCGTGCACTTTATGCAGAAAGTGAAACATTTATTCCACAATTTAATTTAGTTGTTTGTACAAATAATTTATTTGAAATCAATAGTAATGATGATGGTACATGGAGAAGAATTCGTATATGTGATTTCATGTCAAAATTCAAAGCAGATGATGAAATTGTTTCAGATGATACAAAATATGTTTTCAAAAAAGATAAATATTTAAAAGAGAAATTACCTGATTGGGCGCCAATATTTGGAAGTATATTAGTAAAAAGAGCATTCGAAACACAGGGTGTTGTTAAGGATTGTTCCATTGTTATGGCTTCTATGGATAAATACAGACAAGGACAGGATCATATTTCGGGTTTCATTAGTGAAATGGTTGTCTTTACTGGTGATCCAAATGATAAAGTTAAAAAGAAGGAAATAACACAAGAATTTACTTCGTGGTTTAAAGAATCACAAGGTTATCGTAAAATGCCAAAAGGTGTTGAATTATATGAATATATGGACAAAAAGTTTGGAAAATGCAAAAGTACCGGATGGCATGGTGTTCGAATTTTGTATCCAGATGCTGATATTTTAACACAAGATCCAGGTAATAATGAAATTGAAACGGAAGATTAAATGCAATACTAATCATTATTCTAGTTTTAGGTGGTTTTATGCGTTCAAGATACTAACCAAAGATGAAAAGAGTAGAAGGATAAAAGGTAAATGCTTTATTATTTTGATAACTATATATTTTTAGAAATATATAATTATTTTTTATTCACACATTGATAGTGTTTATAAGTTAAACAAATATAATATAATACTATAATAATAGTATTCATCAAATTTTAAACATATTATTTATATCATGAAAAACGGAATTGCATATGATATGAATGGATGGAAATATATATTTGTTTATGGAACACCGAGAGAACGTGGTTATGCTTACGGTTTTTTATGCGCTAATGATTTTAAAGAAATTCAAAAAATGTTACAATATAACATGTTTCAAACCTATGCCGAGACATGGGAATGGTTTATTATTCACATCAATAAATCAATCAAAGAAAAAACCAAAAAGAAATTTCCTGAATATTATGAAGAAATGTTAGGAATTTGTGAAGGTCTTAATAAAGCTGGTACAAAAACAACCATAGATGAGATTATTGCATGGAATTTTTATTATTCTATACCATACTGGTACTCATGGTATACATCCAAAAAAAACAAAATCTCGACAAAAAATGATTTAATAATAAGCGAGAATGTAAAAGAAAAATGCAGTGCTTTTATAGCATGTGGAGATTATACCGAAGACGGCAAAATTGTAGTAGCGCACAATAGTTTTACTGGTTTTATCGACGGGCAATATTTAAATATTGTTTTGGATATTTATCCTAATAAAGGTCATCGTATTATAATGCAAACAGCGCCATGTTTTATATGGAGTGGAACAGATTTTTTCATTACATCACGAGGAATTATTGGTACAGAAACAACTATTGGAGGTTTTAAAATGTACAAAAATAATTATCCAATAGCATATAGAATAAGAAAAGCTATGCAATATGGAAATTCATTAGATGATTATGTTAAAATATTATTACATGGCAATTCCGGTGATTATGCCAACTCATGGTTACTTGGTGATATTCATACAAATGAAATAATGAAATTTGAATTAGGTTTGAATTTTCACAATGTAGAGAGAAAAACGAATGGTTATTTTATAGGATTTAATGCAGCATATGATCCTAATATTCGTTTAAAAGAATGTAAAAATGACGGATTTTACGACATAAGACGACATCAAGGAGCTAGAAGAGTCAGATTAACCGAATTAATGAATGAAAATAAAGGAAAAATAAATATTGAAGTTGCAAAAAAAATAATATCTGATCATTATGATGTTTATTTGCGTAAAAAAGATAATCCATCTTCTAGGACAGTTTGTGCTCATTATTATGTAGATGCAAGAGAATACATGTCTCAGAGTGAAGGAGCAAAACCATTTGATCCCCATGGAGCAGTTGACGGATGTGTTACTGATTCAATAAATGCTCTTAATATGGGTTTTTTTGGACGATTCGGAAATTCATGTGGTACGCCATTTTCTAAAAAAGATTTCTGTAATAAACATATTCAATATAATAATTTTTGTCCTTATTTGAAAGATAGACCGTCACAACCATGGACATATTTTACAGTGACACCAAAAGACAGGAGAAACAATAAAACTAGAAACAATAAAACTAGAAACAATAAAACTAGAAACAATAAACAAAATTACTATAATGTCAAATAAACATTCTTCGGTAAAATTGTTTTAACACTATTGTATATTTTACTTAATAAAAACATGATTAAACGTGATATCATTGGTTGTAATATTATCAGGATAATCAAAAATATTTTTGAGTATATAGTTAATGTTGATTTAAAGTAGAAAACAGCGAAAATAAAAAATAGAACAAATAAAATGTGAAAAATAAATAAAATTTTACCGTGCATTTGAATTGTTTTAAGACCTTGATTTTCATAAATTGTTTTTCGATCGTTTGTGAATATAGTTGACGCAGTCATATTTAATTGTTCTCTCAGCTTTTCGTTTCTATTCAATAGATCCAAATACAAATCATAACTATTTTTTGTATTAATATACATTGTATTATAATTTTCATTCAATTGTATCGCTTTATAAAAAGCTTCTTCAAATAGAGTAATATATTCTAGCTTTAATTCATCATATTTAGCTTTGTATTTTAACTCCTGAAAATTATTAGGAACAGATTCACCTAAAAAAGCATAATACGCTATTTCAGCCTGTTCATATTCATAAGGTGCTTCTATTTCATTTATTTTTGCCTCTTCCATTGCTACATAAAGTTCATTAAGACATATATCATAAATACATGATGCGTCACATATAGCATTATTTGTTTGTGCTGTAATTAAAGCATTAAAACTATTTAAAACATCGTTCCTTATTGTTGATGTTGATGTTATTCCAGATGGACTATTATATGCAGTCAATAAAGTAGTTGGATCTGTATTTGTTAAAGTATCAAAAGTGAATGCATTTGAACCCATAATTTAAATATATTATTATATTACTTACTATATATAATAATATAATAATATATATTATTGAATTCTACATAATATTATGAATTATACCCGGATAACGAATTCATTCCCATTGTATAATCCGCCTTTTTATTTGACATTAATTGATCTATTGATGTTAATATAGTATCCCATATGGGAGTATTTTTAGAATTCTGATTTGTACTATTTTTGTATTTATTGTAATCCAAATCTTTACTTATTAAAGGGTTGTTAGTTTTATTAATATCACCTAATACTGGTTCGGGTAAAGATCCACTAGATCCACTAGAACTTATAGAATCCAGTGATGCAGTTGATTGTGGATTTAACATTTGAAATGATTCAACGCATTTATTTAAACCAACATTAAATGACATACCAGATGAGCAACAATTAGATCCACTACAATAACTGGAATTTGTAGTTGATGAATTATTATAACTTATAAACCATGGATCATTTCCACTAACATCATTATTACTAGAATCACCAAAAGGCGATATAGCTACACTGTTGGTGTTAAATTTTGGATTTATTTCTTGATAAACCATATTATTGCGCGTTGAAAAAAAGTACAATTGATTTACTAAAAAGAAGAATGATATTACACCTACAATGACAGAAATTATTTTAAAAACAACGTAAGGTATTAAGCCACGTTTCAATAATATCGCACTTATCAATACAGGTAATATTAAAATAATGACAATTTTCATAAAACGAGCCTGTGCTTTGTATTTTTCACTGTAATAACTATTTATTTCTGCTAAACGAATATTATTATTTTTGCTCTCAGCTAATGCAAGTATTTTTTTTCTGTTATCATTTAATTTATTCTCTAAAATATCCAATACTTGTGTTTGTTGATATAATGTATCATTCGCCATTTTTAAATTTGTCTCGTAAAATTCATTATTACTAGCTAATGAATCATATAAATTCATTCGCATCGTTGCAATAGAATTTATTTGATCGACTGCTGTATTAACTTCACTTTGAGTAAGATTACCTTGCGCTAAACTCTTTTCTAAATTTTGCAATAATTGTGTTTCAATAGTTTGTAAATTTTGAATATTTTCAGTTGTTGATAAATCACCATTTTGCAAACTATTCATATTTACATTATTCAATACTTGTGTAGTTGTTGACATATTTGTTTATTATATAGTTTTATGATATAAATTTTATGATATAGTTTTTTATGATATATTATGCAAATATTAATTATTCGTGATATTCATGATATTTTATTTTATAAAATATCATTTTTAATTCTTTATTATAAATTCTTTATTATAAATTATCTGCAAATTAACGTATAACATGTATAGATATTAAAGCTATACTTATGGCTAAAACACTCCATAATGTGTAGCTTTGGTTCTCTCGTAAAACTACAATATTGGAATCATTTTTGATATTTTGTGCGTTTATTGCATTTTGTTTCGATTGTTTTTGTACAGCTTCTACTGCATCTATTTCTTTGAATTGACGACCTAAAACAATTTCATTTAATTTTTCCTGTTGATTGACTGTCAAATTTTTTTCTAATAAATTTTTTTGTATAGTATTTATTTGAGTTGTTAAAATATTTAATGATATGTCAAGCAATTGCAATTCACTGTCTGTAGTATTTATTTTAACGCATTGCATACTTGCGTCCATTAGACCATTTGTTTGATAAAAACTATATAAACCACTACCAATACCTGTAATAGATTTATTACAATATGGTGAATTATTTACTGTAGGATTTCGAACAAACAATTGAGCGTTGGCTTTTGGATATCTAGGTAAATAATTCGAAGCGGATTGTGAAAAAGTAGGCGTAGAAAATGCTGTTTTCATAAATTTAAATAATGGGTTTTCTGTATTTGCATTTACCATAACAAAAGCATTACAATTAGGATCATTAATACATTTTTGCATTGCACCTGATAAATCCAATCCAGTAAAATATTCGGATCCATTGGAAGGATCAGGTATTATCACGCCACTAGAATCATAGTTACCCATATAAGTAAAAGTGCTTCCTTGACCTACTAGATTTTGCGGATATTGATATAAAACAGAATTTTGATCTACATATCCAATATTACCTAAGTAATCGGCATTTCCTTTAAGATTCATCTGATATAATGCATTCATTGAAATGTCACCTGTATAATAAATTTGATTTTTATCATTAGTCATTTGATAACATTTTGGACTATTGGAAGATGTATACAATACTAAATTACCACCTTGCATTGTTAACCAAACGTTTCCAGTAGACGAACTAAGTATGTCTCCTTCATATAACCACTGACCTGTTTGCATATATCCAGGAAAAGTTGTATTAGTAACTATATCACAATTAGGCATTAATAGTTGTCCGCTAAAATCTAATTCCCATGTAGGACTTTGTATATCATTCAAAGTAGTTCCTTTAAATGCCTTGACGATACCATTATTATTAACTGTTAAAAATGCATTTACTGGAGCTTGTCGTGATGAATATACAGCGTTTGATCCATTGCCTCCATAATACAATTGATCTTGCAATGAACAACTATTTGGAACACCACCACCAACTACACCATTCGATACTAAACAATTACTTGTACCAGTTCCTTGATTAAAATTACTTAGACCAAAATGACTGTAACTATTATTATATGCGTATTGATAACAGGTTTCATATGTATTATTAGAGGTATTAGTTACATTTTGCATTGTTTGTGTTGTTACTTCTTCTGTTGCAGGAACAGGTACCCAATCATATATTGGTTCTTCACCAACAGTAATACAACCCAAGAACCCAAAACAAATTTTCTTTGGTTGCATTCCGACTTTTTCCCATGTCCAATCTGTAACTGCTTCTGGAACAGTAATGCTACTTTGATAACAACCCACATAATTACTCACTGATAGAGAATTATTGCTATTATCTGAACTCCATATTGCAACATTAGAGCTATTATATATTACCACATTTCCTGCGGGATCTAAGGTCATATAATTACCAGACATATCAGTTCCACTCACTGGTGTAATATTCGTAGTCCATAATACTGAATAACTATAATCTACTGCAGGACATTGAGAAATCATTGTATTAATATTATTTGATGAATCAGATATGTAACAACTACCAGTTTGACTAATAGGATTAGATACATTAAAACTAAAATAGGATGAACCGCTATCATAAGCAACCTGTTGACATTTTTGAAACGTATAGTTGTCACTTTGCGAACCAGGTGCTAAATTCATGTACTGTTGTTGTTGTGTGGTAGATATTGATGTATTATAACAACCAACAAAAGAAGAATCTATAAAGGATAAAGGTTGAGAATTATTTGCATAGACATTTGAACCTTCATAACCAGAGGAATATTTTTGATATTTAGTATTTCCTATTTGCATTGCTGGACTTGTACTGATATAATTATTTCCCATACTACTATAAGTGGTCGCATTTATTGCACCCGTAGTATTTACTGTAGTAGGAGTATTTGTATTTAATGATAATATATCGTAATATTGTGATTCTAATTGAGGTCCATTTTGCACTTGTAAAGGTGATAATTCATATGGTTGTGCAATACCTGCGTTTGTAATATAATAGACCTGTCCACCAGAAATTTCTAAATTATGTCCCATATATTGATTGGTTGCAGAATTCATACTATAAACTTGATTATCTGCATTATTCTTAATATTAGTTTGAACGTTATTATAGGTATCAACCAATTGATTATATTGAATGGTTAAAGCTAATAAATTAGCTATTTCACTATCCGTCAATTGGGTCTCGGATAACACAGCTTCTGATTGTTTTGTGTATGTTGTTAAATTATTTGATGGGTTTTTTGGATTGTAAGCCTGTAATTTAGTTTCATTATTTAAAGCATTTATTTGACTATCTATTTGTGGTATTGTCACATTTTGTGTATTTGAAGAAGTTGTTGGATATGGATTAGGTGCTGATGTACCCATGTTCATACCTGATAATGTTTGTGCGCTTTGCATAGTTTGTGGCTGTTGTGGTGAGGATTGAAACCCCTCTAAAAATTGCGTTTTTAACTGGTTAATTCCATTAAATGCTTCTATTTTTGTATCGAAACCACCAATACTATTTATGTTACTAGTAGTATTACTAAAACTACTCAATCCATATTTATTTAATTTAATTTGTCTTCTTTTTTTTTTTAAATGTATCTTTTCCTGTTTCGATACATTTGAAGATGTAGGTGAATCTGTATAAATATTACTATAACTTTCAAACATCTGAAATATATGATTATATGATTATATAGTTTTACTAATATAATCAAATACTAAAATTTTCCACAAAAGAATATTTAATTTATTTTGAATTTGAATTTGAAGTTGGATACGGCATTTTTATTATTTTATTTTTTACATTTAATTTGTATAGTTTGAATAAAACAAAAATTAAAATAATGTACAAAATATTAAATTTAAATATGAAAAATAAAGATAATATTACTGTAATTATAAAAATTTTTGGCTTTACACCTGAAAATATTACTAGTGATAATACAACTAATATTATAATGATAAAAATTGATATTTTATATTGTGTATAATAGCTTGTTACTACTTTGTAAGAATCATTTTTATCTTGTATATATTTATCTTGCTGTTCTAACAATGCAGCTATTTCCAACTCCTCTGCTAATAGTTTTTCCTTAAATCCTATAGCTTTTAATTGAGCAATATTATTCATTCTAATTTCTTCATCCAAAACAGGTTGTGTGTCTTTGAGTGTTGATAAAATTTGATTATTTAAATTCGTTAATTGTAGATTATAACTTTTTAACTGTGATAATAATTGCGTGGATAATGGAATTATTGCAGTGTAGGATTGAGGTCCATTAATTATACTATATTCTCCTGAATAAGACTTGCATTTTCCATACGTTGAATCAAATGTTGCACCAGTGCAATTTGATAAAGATTGACATATAGCTTGACAACCTGAAATATCAGAATTGGATAAATCGGTTGTTGATATTAATTCACCATTTGTTGGTGTTATCATTCTTCCCTGAAGAAATAAATATTCAACATTACTAATATCATAACCACTAACTATACCTGATGAATCTGTAAAAATTGGAAGTGTGCTTAAAAAATTATTATATGTATTTCTATAGTTATATAGTGTCGTATCAAATTGTTTTTGTAAGGTTTCTAAATATAAAACATTTGAATTAATTTCTGCATTAACATTATCAATATTCATTTTTTAATATAATATATTATATTATTACTATATTAAATTATTGCATGTAGTTGGAATTGTTGTATTTGTTGAAATTGTTGTAATTGTTGTATTTGTTGTAATTTTTTATATGCGTATTTACATGATTTACATGATTTGGTAGTGTAAAAGTATAACTATTTTTTACTATTGGTATATTGTACTTTTTGTTATACGGAAACTGAGTTAAAAGAATTAATTTTTTTGGTTTTTTTGAATCAATATCATTACACAAAAATATCATTTTTTGATAATAAAAAAAATAAAAAATATTCAAATATTGTAAATTCATTTTTGTATACTTATTTTTTTGTCTCCTTATTTTTGTTCTTTCCCTTTCTATTCTAAATATATTTTATTCTAAATATTATATTTTCTAGAATGTCTACGACTCAGGTACAACATTATTAGTATTATTAGAAAAAATTCGTCTCATAATAAAAATTGCTATTATAAAAGTTATTATCATACCTATATTATAAGTACGTTGATTTTTATATAAATTTGTGTAATCATCTATCAATCCTTCTGATGTAACATCGGTAGATTTCAAATTGTTAAATCTGTCTTCTAATTTTTTATTTTCTATTTTATAAATATCTAACTCGACATTTAAATTTTTTGATATTTCATTTAAATAATTTATATTATTTTGTATATCATTTTCAATCATATTAATTTCATTTATAATACCATTTAACCTATTTTTTATTTTAAAAAAATTATTTGAGTATTCTGGAAAATTTGGATATTTTAAATGAGGAATATAATACATTTCTAGCATGTTTAATTGGTCCATAAATTCAACTTCTAAATTGACCAAAGTGTTGTTATTTTTTTGATAATAACTTTCTTTCATTTTAATTTCCAATGAGTTTTTTGTATCATTTTCTATCGTTCTAATATCTTTTCTACTAGAATCTGAATTATTAAAATCGGATAATAAATTACCTATTTCTGAGCTATTCATATCATTCATATCATTCGTTCCAGTCATTAAAACCATAATTTATTTTGTATATTATAATTGTTTGTATATTATAATATATTTTTATTTTTATTTTTGTTGTTGTTTATGTTTATGTTTATGTTTATGTTTATGTTTATGTTTATGTTTTGTTTATGTTATACACATATTCTATAGTAATATGCTGTAATAGCCGTCTTACTAGGACGTATTATTTCACAAATCTGTCCCGGGCGAATACATATTGCTTGTGCTACTGGATCAAATCGTGATATTTCTGGTAAATCAGCATTTGTACAATTATACTTTTCTTTGATTTTCATCGCTTCATCTTCTTCCATAATTCTATGTTTCGGAACTAAAATATTATCCAGAATTACATATTGTAATCGTTTGATATTCTGAATAATAATAAACAATTTATCTGTTTCCCAAATATGTTTCATCAAATTCGTCAATGTATCATTCATTTCATCTTTACTAATAATTAATAAAGTATCATCTTTTGTTAACACTTCCTCCATTTGAAAAAGATCATCTATCATTTCTTGAATATTTTGTGGTCGTAAATTTTTTGCTAAATAATATCGAACATAAATTTTATTTTTGCGTTTAGTTTTTGGGTCTTCTGTTGCTTTTTCTATCAACATGTCTAATTGTTTATTTTGATACATTGCATTCACCTCAGTAACACTAAAATTATTATAATCACTCACGTTGTAGCCTTGTCTCTCCAATAAATTCAATACATTTTTTCTAGATTTATATACTAATGTAATAATACCAGCTCCTATACCAGACGTTGTAGTTTGTGAAGCCATTATATTTTATGATTATATTTATATATATAAAACATGATTTCTTTTTAATTCAATTTTTATTTTTAATTTCTAGGTTTTAGATATGTAAGTTTTATTTACAGAATTTGCAAAAAAACAATATAAAGACTCGATATAAAATATATTGGGTAATATAAATTGCTCTCATTTTTGGTCTTATAGTGTAGCGGTTAGCACACGGCACTTTGAATGCTGTATCATGAGTTCGAATCTCATTAAGACCTCATAAAAATAATATTATTGAATCGATAATATTATTCATTATTTACATTATTTACATACCACAAACATATTGATTTATTTATTCTTTTTTAAGTTCATTATCAAAATAATATTTTGGTGATGATGATATTCTCACATGAGTATAATCAACTCCTAATCCGTGAACACTTATCCATACTTTTCCTTTTTCATTCATAAATTTTTCCGCTTCTTCTGCTACTTTTTTCCAAAATTCTTTTTGTTGTATTTCTGAAGCGTGATCCATAAAATCTCTTAATGTAGAATAATTTTTTCCACGGACAGGCATAGGAACAACTAACATTGTATCTTTACTCAAATTTGGAAAAGAAACAACATATTTATTTTGTGAATTGTTGAAATGTTCTTGAAAATCTTTTTTATTTTGTTTTTGAGGTAATTTATCATTAGTTCTAAATGTTTGTTTATAAAATACTTTTCCATCATTTTTCAATACACTTGTATTCCATTGAAATCTGCCTTTAACATTTTTAGGATATTTCAATGGAATACCATTTTTCCAATTTGTTAAAACTTCCAACCACAACATTTATATTATTATTATTATATTTTTTTTTCAATAAAGTACAAAAAATTAAAATATTATTTTTTTAACACCGCCACTACTACTACTACTACTATTAGAAGAGGATGAACTATTATCACTATCATTTGTTTTTATTTCTATATTAACATTGTCACTAGATGAACTGGATTCTGAAGAAGGCTCTGGTTGTTTCTCTTCAGTATATTCCAATAAATTCTTTTTCTCTGGTTCACTAGGTAGTTGTAGTTGTAGTTCTTGTTCATTTTGTTGTTGTTGTTGTTGTTGTTCTTGTTGTTGAGCTTCTTCCATTAATTTTCTCTCCTTTAATAATTTCGTCTTTTTCAATACCCATACTCGATCTTTTGGAGATAAACCCATAATCATTTTTTTACTATTTATTGGAAGCGATTCATAAAAATCATTATATTCTTTTGTTCCAAAATCGATTTCTAAATTATTATTTTCTATGGATGATGGAGGAGGTGAATCATCTGGTGTGGTTGGACCATTTATATTACTAGGAGGAGGTGAATCATCTGGTGTGGTTGGACCATTTATATTACTAGGAGGAGGTGAATCATCTGGTGTGGTTGGACCATTTATATTACTAGGAGGAGCTTCTTCAGGTGTGGTTGGACCCATATTTACCTCTTCTTCATTATTAGACAAATCGGGTGTTTCGGGTGTTTCGGGAAAAACTATTTCAAACGATTTTGATTCAATTTCATTTAGATCGTTTAGGTTTGCATGTTCTTTATTATACATTTCATTATCTCTGTTTCTAATTCTCATATTCATATAATTAATATAATTTTTAACAAAGTCATTCATTTTTTCTGATTCTTTTTTGCTTTCATTTTCAGAAATTTTCTCTTCGTAAGAAACACCTTTCAAAACATCCACATTTTTAGTCAATTCCATTATATTTTTAGAATATGACATTGACATCAATTGATCAACATTGTCATCCGTAATTATTCTCATTTGAATATTCATAACTTGTAATTCCTGTATTAACAATTTTAATGCATAAGGTATTCTCAGAATACTAAATGACCTTCCAAATTTAGTAATGTTAGAAATATTCATCTTTCCATCCACTGTATTGTAAAAATGAATGGGTCCATCTGCAAATGGACTCAAAAACAAATTCTTATTTTTGTTGTATATTGAAACTGCTCCAGATTTATTACAAACAGCCATAAAATATTCATCTCCTCTCACCAAAAATGATTCACTCAGAAAATGTGATGCACCATGAGCAATAATACTATCACGCTCCATTTCACCTACACGTAACCCACCATCATTTGCTCTTCCTTGTACTGTCTGACGAGTCAAAAGTGTTCTCGGACCACGAGCACGATAGTTTATTTTATCTTTCACCATGTGTTTTAAACGCATATAATATGTTGGACCTATATAAATATCGGCTTGTAATTGTTCTCCTGTCATACCATTATATAACAATTGATTTCCACTGGCGTGATAACCAGCATTGACCAACATGGTTCCATATAATTTTGTGTTGGGACCTTTGGTCTTAAAAGCCGTACAATCTCCATAACCACCATAAAGGGCACATCCTTTACCTAATAAACATTCTATTAATTGACCTATAGTCATACGACTCGGTATAGCATGAGGATTAATAATCAAATCGGGTCGTATTCCATCCGCAGTAAAAGGCATATCTTCTTCTGGAATAATGAGACCTATCGTTCCTTTTTGTCCACTACGACTCGCCATTTTATCACCTATTGCAGGTATTCTCTCTTCACGAATGCGAATCTTTGCTAAACGAAACCCTTCTTCACCCTCTGTTAGAAAAGATTTATCGACAAACCCTAATTGACCCTTCTTTGTTGTAACAGACGAATCCTGATATTGTGATTGAATTTGTATTTCGACTTCACCATCTCCGTAATTATAGTTTTGTGTTTGTGTTTGATTTTGAGTTTGATTTTGAGTTTGCATTGTTGTTATACCATTTCCAGCTATTACTTTTCCTATCAATACTATTTTATCATTAATAGGAGTATTTTCCTTCACCAAACCTGTTTTATCCAAATAACTATAATCATAACCTGGTTTAATACCAATGACGTTTTTATTTGCTATTTCTGTAAAATAAGAATTCACCATAGACCCTGAGACTTTGGTACTTTCTTCACTCGCCTCATACATCGAATAATAAGTAGTATTAAAAAGACCACGTTTTATTGCTCCTTCATTTATTAATATAGCATCTTCGACATTATATCCTGTGTAAGACATAATAGCAACAATTGCATTTACACCATATGGTTGCGTCTCATTATTAATATACTCCAAATAGCGTGATTTTACCAACGGAACTTGTCCATAATTTAATACAACCCCCATTTTGTCGATACGCATTTGATAATTTGAATGATAAAGTGAAACGGCTTGTTTACTTTGACCACATGAAAATGCATCTCTCGGATATGGATTATTCTCTGGAAAAATAATTAAATTTCCCATAACACCCAATATTAACGATGGGTCAATTTCAATATTTGTGTAGTAGGATTTTTCAATAACCTGTTCTTCTTTAGTAGCAATCAACATTGTTTCTTCTTCTGAGGTATCCACATAATCAACGAGTGATTGATTTTTGTAGAGTTTTTCTTTCACTTTTTTCATGTTTTCATTGCTTCCTTTCTCATCATCGCCACCACTACCACTACTACCACCACTACTACCATCCAATTCATATAATTCATTCAAATAATATATTTTATTATTTTTAAAATTAAAATCCTCCACTTTTTTCTCTCCAAACCCCGAAACAATTTTGTTCCATGATCCCTTTCCTTCATTTAATAGTTTTATAATATGTTCTCTTTTATAACTTATTTTTTTAGCACGTTTTTCATCTTCATCTACATAATAAATGGGTCTCGTCAATCTTCCAGAATCTGTAAAAATATAAATCTCATTTTTTGAATATTCAAACCGAATACTTGTAAACGTAGGAATAATCCCATTTCTCCGATATAATTTTAACAATTTTACAACTTCCAACGGATCTTCAATAACTCCGATCCAACTACCATTGACGAATAATTTCGTATTATCCGCCAAATATTGAATATTCGATTCTTGTAATAATTTTATTGGAATATTCGTTCTTAACCATTTAATAAGTGGAATTGAAGAATAACCAATGGATATATAGGTGGATAAAGCCAGATGTTTATGTAAACCAATATTGCCACCGTCAGGTGTATCTACCGGATCAATAAACCCCCATTGTGATGTATTCAACAAACGCGGACCAACTACTTTGGCACTTGAATCCAATGGTAAATTCAATTTTCTTAAACTGGAAATAAATGTGTACCAACTCAGACGATTCAAATCCTGAACAATACCCACCTTTCTTGTATACTCCATGGAACCCCAATTACCTTTGAATGCTTTTTTAAACCCAGATTCAACACTTTTATCTTTAAAAAACTCACGATAATTCAATTCAATCAATCCAATAAAATTATCGCGATATTTACCAGAATGATAATAATATTCAACATCTATCGCCAAACTAATCGCTCTTTTTTGTATTAAAAAATATTCACGAAATAAATCATATAACAAAACACCTGTTGTTTCTACGCGTTTAAATTGAAAATTATCTCTATCAGTCGGTTTATCTTCTTTGATATAAACAGCGAGTAATCTTTTTACCATATTCCCCAAAAAAAACGCCTTTTCCAGGAAATTTGTCTCTCCAACATTCGGGAGAAAATAATTAATAAGAATCTCTAATACACCATTAATAGATCGTCTCTTTGTAAAACTGGCAATATATTCAATAGCTGTTTGTTGATTAAATATTTTCCCCGCGTCATGTATGGATGGAATAAACAAATCAACATAAGATTCGTATTTTTTCATATCTAATAAACATGTTTCAATGATATCTTTATCGGAAATAACTCCCAAAGCGCGCATCAAAATAAAAAGTGGCACGGGCTTTCTGACATTCGGAACCAATACTACAATTTGCTTATTGGAGAGAACATTCGTAGGAGCCGTTATTTTAACTGCCATTGTTCGAATTGGTTTTGAAGCATCTTCCGACACTGTTCTTATTTCTGCTGAATGACTATATAAATCATCAATTTTGTTTTTTCTTATATAAATCATATTATCTGCAAATTTTTCCTGAGGAATAATAACCTTTTCTTTCCCATCTATAATAAAATAACCACCATAATCATTTCGACATTCACCCATATTAAAACGGACTTCTGGAGAGAGAGATTTTAAAATACATAAATCGGATTGAAGCATAATAGGAAATTTTCCCAAATATATTTTTTCCAGCGTGAGAGAAGTTGTTTTTTTCTCCGTGATATTTAATTTTGTATCAGGATTTATAGATTGTTCATAATAAATAACATCAACGTCAACATCATAATGAATAGTAATTCCATATGTCATATTTCTTAACCTTGCGTCATTTGGATACATAAAATGAACATTATTATCGTCGTATATTATGGGTTTACCAAAATAAATTTTGTTGCCAGTTTTACCACCTAAATATAATAACAATTCATTTCTGTTTTCATTATCAGATGATCTCGATCCAGATCCAGATCCAGATTCAGATTCCGATTTTTCACGTTCTATAAATCTTATAGGATTATTCTCTCGAATAATATTTTTGATACCGTCTTGAAAAAAGTAGTTATAGGATTCTAAATGATGCTGAACTAAATTATTTGGATTATCTTTAAAATAAATATCAATTAATTTCCAGGATAAATCTTCCATGTTAATAATATAAATGTTGTTTTAATATTATATTATAATATTATATAATATAACAAATATTATTATAATCTAGTAATGAACATACTAAAAAAATTTATATCATTTGATGTACTTTTTACAATTTTGACAGGATCTCTTTTTGTATTTTTTATGGATTTATATGGTATGCATAAAAATTATATATTTTTAATAATTTCAATAATATTAACTGGAATGTTTTTAACTTTTATATACAAAATGTCAGTAGAAAAATTTGAACCAGTAATAATTAATTTATCTGCAAAAGTATTTCCAATGATTGTATTAACAATATTAAGCATCGTGTTTTTTAATAAAAAATGTGATTTCCGAACAATTTTAGGATTAGTTCTTATATTTATTGGTGCAATAGTTATTAGTTAAAAAAATTGATTTCTATTTATATAATTTACCATGGAAAAATTTTACTAATAAAACCAAAGATACAATATAACACTGTGATACAATGCAAATAAATAACTATTTATTGATTCTTATTGGTATTTTATCCACGTGGAACGTTGGCAGTTTCCGTCATTCATGTTTTACTATAAAAATGACATTGAATCCAATGACTCCAGAATTATTATACCAAAAATTAGCAGATAAATTGTTGTATAAATCACAATCAATAAATATTATAAGAGAAAAAGCGAATATTGAAGAAAAGCAAACACAGGATAATTATCTTTCTACAATCGAATGGAAAAATATTAATTATATATTGAACCACAATGATTCTACTCCAGAATTACGTGACAAAGTAAAAAATATTATATATAGTTGTTATGAAAATTGGGCATTTTCAATGGTAAATTTAATAAAAAATAAACACTGGAAAAAATGTGGTCCTATTCAATTAGACGAACTAAAATTATATGCTTACATAGGATTACGTAAAGCACTGATAAACTATGATAGCACAAAATATAATCAATTTACTAATTACGCTATAAAATATGTATACAGTGAAATTTTCAATGGTATTTATGAATTAACACCTATATATGCATCTGATGAAAATTATAAATATAAAAAGAAACAAAAGGTTTTCAATAGAAAATTTAAAAACAATCATAATGAAACTCGTAGACAAAAATCCCGATCAAATAATTTTAACAATGAAAACAAAAATGAAAACAATATAATTAGAAAAAAAATAGCTCTAGTAATTGAAGAGTAGGGAAGGGTAGGGTATAAAAGACAAAACACCAAACAAAAAAAATATAATATTCGTATATAATATAGATTATAATGACACAACAAAAAAACCCCACTTCATTTTACGGACGTGGAAATAGTGATCCACGTTTTGCTTATTATGCAGAAGGCTATTATCCAATTGTAAAACCATTTTCTGAATTTTATTATGGATTTTTAACGAATATAAATACTACTACCAATAGCACAAATACCACAAATACCACAAATTCTAGAGCTAATGTTAAATCTATTACCAAAGACCTAAGTAAATTACGTTTCAAAAATTAAAAGTAAATAATTCGTTACCAACGTTACCAAATATGATATTCTTCAAAGTGATTCAAATACATTTTATCAGTTTTTTTTATATCATAAATTCTATTAAATCGTTCTGATGTTACCAATACACAGTTAACGCGATATTTGGCTATTGAATGAGGATTCAATAAATTCATATTTTTATACAATTCTGGTTTTTTGATCGACTGCCAGTATTGCGCATAATATTTATAAAAATCCATCAAATAAATATTTTGTTTCTCTCCATATATTTTATTTTCAATCAGGTAGTCAATAAGAGCCTCCTCGGATATTAAAAATCCACCAATATCAGCAATGTTCTCTCCAATGGTTATATTAGCACTTACAATAATATGATCTTTTTTTGCCACGTTTTCATAAAAATGTACCAGTTTGTCCTGTTTTTCCTGATATTTTTTGGTGTCTTCAGGGGACCACCATCCGTTTCCGCCAAAATTGCCATTTTCGTCATATTTATGTCCCTGGTCGTCAAATGCATGCATCAATTCATGCCCAATAAGAGTTGAAACATTTGCAAAATTATAAGTCATTGATTTATTAATGTCGATAAAGGGTGGCTGTAAAATAGCATTTGGAATAAAAAGTTCATTTGTATCAAAATTAAAACATGCATTTACTGAATATGTATTTAACCCATGATTTCTGTTCCATTTATCTTTATACTTTTCTAATATATTTTCTTTACCATCATGAAAATATTTTTGAATTTTTTGTGCCACGATCCAATTATTATATTTTTGATAATTTCCATAGGAATCGTCATTCGTAAAATCACAGTCAGGATCCGCATCCCATTTTGACTTTGTTCCTATCACTATATTTATTTTATCCAATTTTTGCAGTATATGATTGATTGTATTGGACGATAACCATGTGTTTCTAACTATTCTTTTACGAAAGACATTTTTAATGGATTCCATCAACTTTTTCACAAATATGATTTCTTTTTCATGTCGATAATATTTTATATACAGTTTGTTAATCTCCATGTTCATTATTTCAGTAACGTTGGAAGTAGCTATTTTTTCTAGATTGCATGTTTTGCGAAATAAATTTACCATAGGATGAGTATCATAGGAATTTTCCACTATTGTGTCATGTCTGGGTGATTTATCGTGTTTACTAGGTTTATTCATACTATTCATAAAAACAGTGTAAATTTTACATAATTCTTTATGATACGGAATTGCACTGCATATTATTTTAAATGTAAAATATCCATGCCATGATTTTGTATGCCATTTATGATACATTTCATTCAATACATATTGCATGTATTTTACGTTATTAATAATAACATATCTCTCATGTTTATGATTATTTACATTTATATGCGTCTTCTTAACTAAAGTATCCACAAACATATTCATATTAAAATGAAATTTATTGTTCAATTCATTTACAGAAAATTTATTATAAGTAGTTTCAAATGTTATCTTCATGTCATCATCGTATAAGTATTTTGCCATGTCTTTTTCAATATTATAAATATCTTCTCCGTTGTAGCAATTATTTTGACCTAATACAAAGTTCAAAAGCAAATTCGCAAATTCAATATATACTTTTTTATAATTTGCAATATCTCTTATATCATGTTTATTTTTACTTACATACATTTTTTTAAGGTTGTAAGTGAATCCAAAACTATTAATATAAGATGTGTATTTTGATGTATGCTTTAGATCAGGATCTACATACCACTTTATAAATAGGGAAAATTGGTTTTGTGTCATCCATGCTAAAAAATTATAATATTCGATTTCGTATTTAGCATCGAGATGAAAACGGGTCTTCGAATTATGCGTGTATAATTCACTATACTCACTACCTTTTTTAATATAATTATTTAACTGAAACAAATATTCGTTTAATCGTGATTCAACAATTGAATAATCCGTATGTAAAACAGCATCATGTATTTTTTTTATATTCGATAAAGCAGGTGAACTGTGAGAACGTGCAGTGCAAATTTTTTTGATAATCTGATTGATTTGTCTATCGACTTTTTCTTGCAATAAATTGAACCTGTTTATATCATCTCTTTTTGTTGAATGATAGACGTATTTGTGCATATGTAACCAGTTTTTGTTTATTGTTGTATAAAAATCATCTTTTAGTTTGTTTTTGGGTTGTTTGTAGAGGTGTTTTTTGGTTCTAGTTTTAGTTTTAGTTTTGGTTCTGGTTCTGGTTCTGGTTCTTTGTTGACGTTTTTTTGAATGTTGAACCATATATTTATAAGTTGTATATAATTGTATATTGTTAATTAATATACAATGATATTTTTTATCTTTCTAAAATGAATAGTTTATAATTATATACTATGCAAATGGATTTTTGATACTACTTATGGAAAAATTTTTTTTATCTGGGTGTGTAATATATGCAAAAAACATATAAATTACAACAAGTACCATGATAAAAAACATTACGTATATTAGAAATTGTACACTACTGGTTTTTATTTGAATACCAGAAGCATCTGTAGGTGTAGTTATATTAGTTTGTTGATTTGAACTACCTGTTGGTTGACAATCTATGTATATTTCGTCAGATAAATTGTTAGTTAAAAAATTAGTTGCACCTGTTTGATTTAAAAATAATGGAAAAATATTATCATTATCATTATATGTTGGATTTTTAAAAATCGGCATTATGATACCTGATAAATCTTGTATGATACTCTGGTCAACAAAAATTGCGTTTGTCATACCGTAAACAATATAATTCGCATTTTCGTTTGTATCAGTATATGAAAAAAATGGACTTATAGGAATAATAAATTCTAAAGTGTAATCTGTAATTGGTAATGGTTGAGGTTGATATAATTGATTGTTTGCATGATAATATATGTCGTTTATATCTTTTGTTATAGTTGTTACATTTGTGTATGATGATTTTATATTAGATTGTACTGATTTCTCTTGACCTATATCACGTTTTTCATGTGTTTTTGGTAATTCACTCTCTAATTGAAGTATTTCACTATTGAGATCACTTATCTCACTATTAAGCCCTGTAATATTATTTTCAACACTTGCTAATTCCTTATTTAATGTTTGTTCAATACTTTCAGTCATTGCAATTTTTTCTACAGCATATTTAATCATATTAGATACTAATGATGAACCTTTATAATTTGGAATTGATCCACTTGATGTTGTGATTGGAACACATACAAGTAAAGGCGATCCATTTCCTGAAACTGATTCATGCAGTATTACTATTTCTGCCTCCGCAAGACCGCCATCAAAAAAATGAATAGAAGGTGAAAATATCATAACATTGGATACATTGTATTCAATTCCATTATATAATACTTCTTTTACACCATTTGGCTGCTTTTCGTATGTAAAATTTAATACTGCAGTATGAGAATAAGGATATACACTACAAATACTTAATGGATAATAAAATGAATAATCACATTTTAAATCACAAAATCCAGTCAAATAAGGAGATGCCTCCGAAATATTCATTAAAATAGTGGGTTGATCACTCATTTTTTTATCTGTTATTATATATTATATTAAATTTATAATAAAATAATATATATTTAATATAAATAAATCAATTTTTTATTAATGAAATTGACTAAAGGTAAAATTAATAAAATAAAAAAAAAACGGCTACAAAGTAAAAAACGATTTCATCGTAATAAACATTTAGTTAAATATGGTAGACGTGTAACTTATCGAAAAAAACGTCATTTTAATCTGAAGAATCAAACTTTGAAGCGTTTTGGTGTTAAAGTCGGTGGTACTGGTCCTGATGATGGTAAGAATATTACTACGATAACACCAGCTATTACTACTACTATTGTTAATGATCCAAAAGAAACTATTACCAATAATAGTTCAACAACCCAATCTGAAAATGTGAATGATAATAAATCTAAAGAAGTAAAAGCAGACGGAGCAACACCACTAGAAGCAACAGTACTAGAAGAAAAAGCAAAACCAGTAGGAGCAACACCAGTAAAAGCAACACAAATAATACCAATAATATCAAATGCAGAATTATCAAAAGAACAAAAAGTACAAGACGTAACAAATATACCCATAGTAAAAGCTGAAGAAGTAACAGCAAACTCTGGAAAAAAAGAAGGCACAATAGCTAGTTTACCTGATCCTAATTCTAAAAAAAATGGAATACCATCAACAAATAAAAATAATAATCAATTACCTGGTCCTAATCCAGTTGTCAAACCATATACTCCACCTATAACTGTACAACCATCATCAGTACCAATACAGAAATTAGCACCACCAACATATACACCAACAACATCTAAATCAATAACATCTACATCAATAACATCTACACCAGTTGAATCAATTGAAAAAAAACCTGTACCTCCATCTCCATCTCCATCTCCATCTCCATCTCCATCTCCATCTTCATCTCCATCTACACTTATTAATTTACCTGAAAAATTTGGTCCTAGTACAAAACTTTCCGAAATAGCAAATTATTTTGCAAATATTGTATTAATCCAACTAATGAGTAAATTTGATGTTAATACAAAAATGACTTTAGATGATTTTCTTAAGGCTGTTGTTAAAAATAGTACATTATCTACTTCAAATGATAATGGAAATAACAATAGTAGTAATAACAATAAATTAACTGGTAAAACACTTAATCCTAATGCAACGAGTAAAAACTTACTAAATAGTCTTAATGATAATAGTACCAACACTGGTATAACTAATAATACATATCAAGGAGAAATACCGGTTGGTGTTCCTGTTGGTGTTGGTGTCCCTGTTAATGACCCTAACGCTAATATGATGGGTATGAACAACGGATATGGTCAGGGATATGGTCAAGGTAATATGGGTTTGGATGGTTTGAATAGTTTATTTGGTAATAGAACATCAGAAGAAAAGGATACTCGCAAAAGAGAAGATATTGAAAATGAGAATGTTGATAAAGTACAGGAAAATTCTACACTTTCTAGAGAGAATGAAAAACACAAGGCAGAAATTGAGGAATTGCGAAAAAAAGGTGACCCTGAAAGTATGACAAAAGTTGATGAATTAAATGCTAAAATTGCTAAAAATGAAAACAAGATTGAAGGTAATAAGAGGACAATAAAAGAAAATGAACATGCTATATACAAACAAAAAACTAATTTGGAAGTTGCTAAGGAAAAGTTAAATAAAGCTAAAGATCTAGCAAAAAGCGGTGTAAATACTATCGCTAATGCTCCTGGATATGTATATGAAAAAGGCAAAAAAATATTAACTGGCAATAAAGATATTGATGATTTAGATAAAGAACATACAAATTTAAATACAAAACTATCAAATACCACGGATGAATTGACGAGATTAAACAATATATTAAAAAACCCAATAAACGATGAAGGTAAACCTTTAAATAAAGCAGAAATTGAAAAGTTAGCCGACAAATATCAAAAATTTAAAAGTGAAAAGACCGAGTTGGAAGGAAAAATAAATGAAAATAGGGAAACATATAAAAAAAAAGGAGAAGACATTCAAAATATAATAAAAAATACAATCGATACTCCTGAACATGTACATGTAAATCGAATTGAAGATGATGCAAAACAATCAACTTCAAATGATAATAATAATAATGATAAACAATTAAGAGGCAATGTCACAGCATTTGATAAAATAGATGCAAAGAAAGCATCGCAAGAACATGCTGAAGAAAAAATTAAAAACAATAACCATAACCATAACCATAACGACAACTCTATTCATACCTCTAATAATCATCATAATGATCATCATAATGATCATCATCTTCATACTTCTAATCATCGTGGAGGTAGAAAAAAATCAAAATCAAAAAAATCAACAAAAAAATTACAAAAAAGGTAAATACCTGATAGTGTCATTATCATATACTGTTGCTTTAAATACTTCATTATATCCCTCTGCATAAACGGTATCACCATTATATATATAATCGCATCCATATTCATTGGTACAACTTTTGCCTTTTCTACTAATCGGAATCTTTACATTATTGTGTTGATCGCTGATTGTATAATATTGCCATTTGTCTCGATTTGTAAAAACGGGTCGACCCATTAATGGCAATATACTATTTTTTTTGGATCCATTGATAGGTGTTAAAATACCTACTTGTCTGTAAGGTGTATCAGGAGATGCCGCACCAATGTTGGTCGAAACGTTAATTGGAATTGTTCTAGGTCTAGTATACATCGATTTTGGCATAAAAACAGGACTTATATTATTCGGGTTATTAAAATAGGTTTCATCGCGTAATGGTGGTACATATGGATTCAATAAAACGTCGTTGGAACCATCATATCCGTATCCTGCATCTGTATTATTGTAAATAGAATTGAATATGTCGATTTTTTGTGGTGATTGGGGTTGATGGTGTGATGGTTGCTGATTCATTAACTGTTTCTGATTTTTAAAAAAATAAATGTAAATAATGTAAAATAATACACATAAAATGATTACTAAAAATACGAGTGTAATATTTTCAATACATATAACTCCTGGAGGGCATTTTTTGGTATGAATAGTCATCTAGGTTTTATTTAAATATGCTATATAATATAATTATACTATAAATTATATTATATCTCATTAATCTTGTTATAAATTGTTGTGGTTGTGGTTGTTGTTGTTGTGGTTGTTGTGGTTCCCACCTAATTTCCGAATAAACTAGGCATTCCTGGTATACTAAAACCTTTTAAATCTTTCATTAAGGATTGAGCACTTGTTAATAAGTGTTGCATTTTTTCCATATCATTACTTGATATATTTGATCCAATTGGCATATTCGATAAATTTTGCATACTTTCAGAAGAAGCGGTCGAGTTATTTGCCATTGATGCTGGTGCTGGTGCTGGTGCTGATGTCGATGATTTTTTTAAATTACCAGGAACAGCAGTATTCATAACAGGACGATTACCAGAACCATTAGCAACAGCACCAGCACCATTAGTAACAGCACCAGTATCATTAGTACCAGCACCAGCACTATTAGTAACAGCACCATTAGTACCAGCACCACTAACAGCACCAGTAGGATCAGTAGTATCATTAGTACCAGCATCCGCATCATTAGGATCAGCAACGTCAAAACCTTCTCTACTCATTCTAAAACCTTCTCTGCCCATTCTATTATTATTTGAACTCATGAATAAATTGGTTATTAATAATGCAACTATCAATACAATTGCCATATTTTTACTAAATAAATAAGTAATATAACCGATTAAAATGAATAAAATAATTGCATTAAAATTATTCATGATGATATAAGCAAAAAGATTAAATACTGCTAAAAATGATACAAAATATAAAAAATATATATTGTTGAATAAATTATCGAGTGTCTTTGGCATTTTCATTTTTGGATGTGTATATATTCAATATATAATATAATATATATTTATTTTTTATTTTCATATAGAGATAAAAAAATAAAATTGATTAAATAAATTATACAACAATAATAAGAATATTATAACATAGAACGTAATACAATAATATAAATATCATATCATTTAACATAACAAATTAACATAACAAATTAATATGACAAATATTTCAAATAAAAAAACAAAAAATAAATCGAAATATTTCATTGGTATATGTGAATTATATCATGAATTGTTACACGGTTTCGACGAAAATAGTAGTTCAGAAATAAAAGGTCATTATTTGTTAATGGAAAAATTTGACAATTTTCATAAATACATAGTGAATGACATATCTCAATTTATTCACGAAAATGATTCCAATGATTCTGAAACAAGCATTGTTGACTCGGACGACGAAAATGAAAATAATCATCCTAAATTAATTGATTTGTATAGATACAAATATTCAGTTTTAACAAACTCACGAACCTTCATGGATAGCAAACATTCTATTATAAGAAATTATCATAATATTGTTAAATCATTATACTATATACAACCGCATATAGTAGAATGTGTTTATTTACCTGGACCAGGCAGTGAATGTGTTGCTATATTGAAAACGTTTTGGTTAAAAATTATACAACGTACATGGAAGCGGGTTTATAAACAGAGAATGGCATTATTATGTAGTGTTCCTATGATGCGTTTGAGAGAAATACGTTCTTCAAATAATGGTAATAGTTGTTTTCAGTATGAAAAAATACATATTCCTGGATTGAGGGGAATGTTAGTTTGTTAGCTTGTTACAATTTCTTATGATTTTTGCGTTTGGTCATCCTTTTCTTTTTCATTCTTCTACCACCTAACATCATCTTTTTTGTTTGTTTTTCTTTGTTTTTATTACGTCGTCGTTGTGAGGAAGATGATCGTGATGATCGTGATGATCTAACTTTTGATTTACGACGCATTTGGGATGATGAATATCTGTAACCGCCTGATTGATCAGATGGCGTGTTATATTTTTTAATCAAATTATTAATCTCCCTTAATATTTCTTGTCCTTTTGTAACATCTTCTTCTGTAATAGGCATATTTTTACTAATGTATTCTTGTATGTTATCTAATAATGGTTCTATTTTTGCAATTAGCGCATCATTATCTCCTAATTTTGATCTTAATGTTGCTATTTCTACATCTTTTTCACTTATTTTTTTTTTTACCTCTCCTATTTGGTAATTTAAATCAATTATAATATCAGCATTTTTAGTTGAATCTAATTTTGCTTTTTCTAACTGTTTTATTAAGTTATTTTGTTCAGTTTCTAATTCAATTTTTTTATCCAAATCTTCTTGTAACGATTTATTTATTAATTGATTCGTAGTCAATAAAGTATTTAATTTATCTTTGATTAAATTTAATTCACTGAATAATTTTTTATAATTTGATAAAATTACTGATTTTGCATTAATTGCTTCACCTAACTGGATAAATTTATCTTGTAATTCTTGTGGTAATCCATCCATGGATGCTGTATAGGTGAATGATGGTGAATCTGGTATTGGTCTATTACTTTGAATAGGGTTGTTCATCAAAAAACTAATAATATGAATAGTATTGTTTGTTATATTATCACAATATTTTTATTTTTGTACATACATCAAAAAATAAACACTTAAACACCAATAATTTCATTTATTTTTTCGCGGATTTTCTTTACTTCACTTGTTATTTCTCTCTGATCGTCCTTTGCTTGTCTTATATCTTCATCTGTTAATTTTCCAGAAACAATCAAATCTTCCACATATTGTTTTATGGAATTCATTGCACGTATTTGTCCTTCTTTTTGTTCAACAATATAGTTATGATAATTTTCATAATCATCTTTGATTGTTTCTAAAAAATGATTTTGACGCGATAATTTTTCCAATTTTTTCTGTTTTTCCAATAAAAATTTTCTTCTTAATTGAATTTCATCTTCAATTTTCAACAAATATTGATCTCTTTTTGCTAAATCCATATCGTTGGTTTTATTTTGCTTATAAGAAGAAAAATCGTTTTCATCAACTTCCATTTTTGTGTGATTTTCATCCATATCCATATCCATATTCATAAAATCAGAATCCAATTGCATTTTTTCATATTTGGGTTCTTCTATCATGTCATTCCGTATGGATTGTCCAGGCATTTTTGTTGTCATATCAAATTCGATTTTCATTTATTATTTATCAAATAATATAATTATCCAATAATATAATTATCCAATAATATAATATTTATATTTATTATATTATTGAATTACATCTTTTATCTATCTATCTCTACCATGAGTATAATATTTATTCATTATAGGTTATTGCTGATATTGTTATGTATAATGTTGTATCACTCTAATAATATATCATTTCGTATTTTGAAAACAGCCATTCTCAATTTTTTACCTACTGTCAAATTACATCATATTATTTTATTATCAGAAAACCCAAATCATCATGTTTACACGTTGGATTTTACACCAATCAATCAAACAAATATAACAACACTAGTAAAATTATTATTCGGGCAAAATGTAGATGCCGAAGTCCGACTACGATATATAAAAACGGATCATTACGATAAAAATTGGATTACTACAGATTATAATGCTATTGATAAAACAATCGATGCCACATTTGTAAAGGAATGGGATAGTATGAATAAACTAAATGAAAAAATGTCCAAACAATTAACTAAAAACACATACAAAAATATAAACAACAAACAACTACAACATATAATTAAGTCGTCTTTAACATGGGATGAACACATGAATCTTTATAATCATAACTGTCAACATTTTAGTAAATATATGTATACGATTTATCTGTTGTCTAGTAAAAATGAATGAATATTCGTTAACAATAAACAAATATTTTTTTATCATTATATATAATAAAAAAATATACGAATGTATCGACAAATATTTAAACGTGTAAAAGCTATCATACCTAAAATTTCCGAAACTGAAATAACAGCATTAAAATCAGGTGGAGTATCCATTGATCGTGAAATATTCAAAGGAAAAATCAATTATTGTAAATTATATGAACCCGTTCAAAAATCAATTACTACCCTCACTGAAAAAACAATGGAAAATGAAATTGAAGAGGTATTGAAAATCACTGGACAAAATCCCATTTATCCCAGTAGTAACATTCATTATATTATGAGTCATTTAGGTAAAAAAGGTTTCTTAAGCATGATCATTGATAAGAAGTACGGAGGAAATCGTATGTCAATTGAAAGACAATCAAAAATATTATCAAAAATATCCTCTTATAATCCTTCGTTGGGTGTAGCTACCATGGTACCTAATTCTCTCGGACCAGCTGAATTAATCCAACATTATGGGACGGATTCACAAAAAGAATACTATTTGCCAAAATTAGCGGATGGCACATTTATTCCATGTTTTGGTTTAACTGGTCCCAATAATGGAAGTGATGCTGTTGGAAGTATTGATGAAGGGTTTGTCGAAAAAATTGACGGAAAAACAAAAATTC
>Ga0214921_10001572_pt1 | contig 38610 bp, 28 predicted proteins | sample LL1505_MetaG_FD_177992 | JGI IMG/M metagenome (GOLD analysis project Ga0214921, IMG submission 177992) | Freshwater microbial communities from Lake Lanier, Atlanta, Georgia, United States - LL-1505 | ecosystem: Environmental > Aquatic > Freshwater > Lake | place: USA: Georgia | collected...
TCTCCACAACTTTCAATTTTACCATCTTCAAATATCTGAGGATCAATTAATTTTAACATTATTTTTTTAACTTTTGGTGGTGTAAAGAATTGACCCAATACTTTGCCTGTCATAATATCTTGAATAACTTCTTCATAAGCTTCTCCTAAAACATCTTGTTCGCAATCAGATAAATTAAGAGAATTGATTTTATCAATAATTTTCTTATAAGTTGATTTATGTTGAATATCAAATCCTTTATCTTTCAAGAATATATTTTTAGTGCTTGGATGTTTTGATAATATATCATCCCATAAATACTTCATATTACAAGGAATATTATCTTCATTTTCTTTTGACAAATTACTGAATCTAACAAGTTCCAATAATCGTTTTTTATGAATTTCAATAATATCATCTTCCGTATGACTAAAATCATATTCATAATCATCAATATTAATTTCATTTCCGAAATGAGGTTCAAGAAGTTTTAATATTAATAAATATGACATATTTCGTAATGCTTTTTCTCCTGTTAATCCTTCATTGTCTCTTAAAATATCTAAACAATTGCTAAATAATTTTTTAAGAATTGATTTCATATCTGTTTTGACTTCTTTAACTTGATTCATCTGTTGAATTTCTGTCAATGTTATACAAGGCATCTTCTTATTTTTATGTCTTGTAAAATCTATTTTCTGATCAAAAACCTTCTTACATAATTCACAAACATATTTAGGAGAACTCATATTACTATATTTAAGATATTATTTCTTTATAAATAATTTTATCATTTTTTATAAATATCCAAAAAACCAAGTAAAAAAAACTTTCGCTAAACTAAAAGAGTCTTCTTTTTCTTGTTAGAGATTATAATAATGTCCCTTAAATCCTTTAAGTTATAATATTCGACCCATAAATTTTCAGGTGGAAATAATGAATCTAACTTACATAATTGATTAGAAATTATAGATAAATTTAAATAATGTTTTTTAATATCAGGATAAATTAATAAATATTCATTAATCTTATTTTTACAGTTATCTAAATCATAATAGATTCTTTCAATACTTAAATAATCTATCCAATTCGTAAACTGTCCTTTAAATATAACTTCGGGTTCTTTTGATAATCTGATGTCATTATCACATAATTGATAATACTCTTCTTTACTTCTACAATTCTTTTCTGCTATAATTTTTCTTGCTTTTTCATAAGAAGTAGTTAAAGCACCTCTTTTAATTGTTCTCAATTTTAATTTTTGAGTTAGTTCATCATCATATTCATCAATAGAAATACCATAGTCATTTACTTTTTTATAATTATGCTTTTCTAAATGAATCTTAAAGACTTTTATTTTCTGAATAATTGTCTCATCTTCTAAGCCAATCTGATAAATAACTTCTCTAACTTTCTTTAAATCAGAATTATCATTATCTTCTAACCAATCAATCTTATTTAAAATAGGTAAAATGATTTTAGTGATTTTATTAGGTTCATCTTTATTTTTCCTGCTTGCCCTTAATGCTGACTGAACGATTCTTATATTTGATGTCATATTTTCAGCAAATACAACAGCATCAAGAAGAGGAAAATCCCAGCCTTCGCCTAAACAATAGACGCAAGTAATTATTCCTATTTTAGAATTTCTAAAATTATTTAAAATTTCTTTTTGATCATTTATCTTCATTTCACTATGATAATTTGAATAATATAAATTAGGAAGATTAAAATAATTAGATTCTAAAAGTATTTTAATATATTGAACCAGTTTTAAAGAATTTATTTTATTATTTGAATAAATCAATAAATGATGTGAATGTTTATCTGAAATACTTTTCAATGAAGCAAATGCGCTTAATAATAATCTTTTATCATAATCATCAGTTATATTAAATGAGATTAATTGATCTTGAATAAGTTCTTCATTAGTTATAATTGTTTGAATAACATAATCGCAAATCAAATTTTCATTAATAGCTGATAATAAACATTTCTTATAAATAATTTCACCAAAATATTTAACATTATCATTTGAAATATTATCATCAGTTGTTTCAAGATGTTTAAGTGTTGCTGTTAATGATAATTGTTTAACAGAAGGAATATTTAACATCTCTACATATTTTTTCGTAGTATTATATAATTTTATATTTGTAGCTGTGAGATGATGAACTTCGTCATTAATTTTCATATCAAACATATGATCTTTCGCAGCTATCGCAATTTTATAAGATGATGAATATGTTGTTATTATGAAATAATTTTTATTATTTTTCATAAAAGTTATAATCTTTTCAATAGTTACATCACCTGAGACAAGTATATAAGGAAATCCTTTAAATAGGACAGATATCATAGATTCCCATTGTTTCAATAAAAGTTTATTTGGAACTCCAATAACTACCTTATTTGATTCTAATCTTTGTGTAATCCATAACGATATAAGGGTTTTTCCAACACCACAAGGAAGTATCAATAGTCCTTTATCAGCCTTTTGAAAATATTCAATTGACTTTTCAATAATAATAGACTGGTCTTTTCTTGGTTCATAATTATTTATTTTTGTTAAAAATTTAATCAAAGATTTTTTATTTATTTTTTTAAATATTTGTTTTATTCTATAAGTTCTTATTAAACTATTGATATCAGTTATAGACAATTTTCTATATTTGATTCCTACTTTTATAAAATAAGGTTCAATCATTTCAATTATTTTTTTATCATAGAATTCAGTTCCAGCATCATAATAAATATTAAATTCCTTAAATTCATTTTGTAATAGTCTTTCAATAATTGTAAGTTTTTCATTAGGAAGCTCATAAACATCATCAAACCTTCCACGTCTTATTTCACCTGTTGAATATTGATTATCTCTTTCTGGTATATTATTCGTTTTACCTAATTTACAACAATTCTCATAAGAATCATGGTTCCTTATATAGATATATCCATAATTATTTATGGACTTTTGAGAAGTCATATAATAAAAAAGATTTAAATTAATATCAATTTTTATAAAAAATGATTTTTTGTTTTTATTTATGAATTACACACATTAGAAGTAATGAGCTTTCTTAAAGATCTTGAAGAAAAGGGTTATTGTGTGATTGACAATGTTCTAAGTGAAGAAGAAGTTGAACTTTCTTTAAATAGTTTTCATGAATGGTTTAACTCTTATTCTCAAATTAAAGAATCACATAATAAAGTTAGTCCTCATGGAATTTTCAAATTCTTTGAAGTAGGTCATCAGCGTCATGCTTGGTTTATTAGAACTCGTCCAACTGTCTTAGATGTATTTAAGGAACTTTGGAAGACTGACGAATTAGTAGTATCATTTGATGGTTCTTGTTACATTCCGAAAGACTTAATGAAGAAAGATAATATTTGGACACACGCCGACCAAGCACCTTCTAAAAAAGGTCTAATGTGTTATCAAGGTTTCGTTTCATTGACTGAAAATAAAGAACGAACATTTGTTGTCTATGAAGGAAGCCATAAATTACATGAAATTTATTGCGAAGAAAAGAAACTTACAGATAATAAAAATTGGCTTCTGATTGATCATGATTATCTTGATAAGATTAAAGACACCAAAAGAGTATTACATGTCAAAGCTGGTTCATTAGTTATTTGGGATAGCAGAACATTTCATCAAAATCAATATGGAACTTTACCAGAAGAAAGGATTGTTCAGTATGTTAGTTTCTTGCCAAAAAAACAAAGAACTTCTAAGATGTTTGAAAAGAGATTCAAGTATTTTACTGAAAAACGCACTACATCACATTGGGCTTATCCAGTTAAAGTAAATGGACTTCAACCACAAACATATGGAAATAAAGAACTTCTAATTGATTATTCTAAGTTAGTTCAGCCAAAACTAGATGATCTAAAAGAAGATATCATTAAACTTATATAGGAAGTTATAAATATAATTTACAATTTTTTTGTAATTATCATATATCCATGATGTATTTAAGGAAACTGTTGAAGTAACAATAGTTTTATCAATATATGATTGCATTTTTAAATATAATTCACGTTGTCTTTCAATTTCATTATCTCTTTCTTTACTGTATAAAGTAATTAATTCTGTATTAATTTTGAAAATAATTTCATATAATTTCATTTCATAATTGTTTTTCTCTTCTTTTGTAATCTTATGTTCAATATAAGCTTTTTCAATTAATTTGGGTAATTTGAAACTTTTATGGTCAGTCCATTTAATCAATGATTCATATTTTTTATTTTTTAATAATTCAAATTCAATTTCAATCTCTTCTTTTGCACTTAGATTTATTAACATTATTATTTAATATATAGATGTCATTAATATAAATCATTTTTTCTTTTTGTTATTAAAAAATGATTTATAAAAATCTTAAATATTAATTATTACGCATAATGGAAGAATATGATCTTGATAAATTTAAATCAACAGAAATACCTGAAAATATTAGATACTTAGAAAAATTGAAAAAAATAAGAAGTTTTATTACTAAACTTTCATCTATTCCACCATCTATTAAATATTTAACACAACTTGAAACTATTTCATTATATTCAGGATTTATTAGAGATATTCCACCTGAATTATGCCTACTTGTCAATTTAAAAGAATTACAATTGTCTGGTAATAAAATTAGTAAAATACCTCCTGAAATCGGTGATATGACTTCATTAGAAACATTATGTTTATCTTCTAATAAAATAACTTTCATCCCGCCACAAATTAGCAAACTGACAAAACTAAGAGGATTACAATTAACAAAGAATAGAATTACTGTAATTCCTCCTGAAATTAGCAGTCTAACTGCTTTGACTGAATTTGAAATTGTTGGGAATGAAATAACTGTTATTCCTCCTGAAATAGGTTCTTTAACAAATTTAATTAACTTAGAACTTCTTGGTAATAAAATTTCAGTGATTCCTCCTCAAATTAGCAATCTAACAAGATTATATATATTAGAACTTGCTATGAATAAAATAGAGAATATATGTGATGAATTAGGTTGTTTAAAGAATTTAAATTCATTATGGTTATTTTCAAATAAAATATCTGTTTTAAATCCTTGTGTTGGACAATTAATTAACTTAGATAAATTACATATTTCTGATAATGATTTAGTTGAAATTCCAGAAGAAATTTTAAATTTAACTAATTTAAAAATATTAAATTTGATTAATAATAAAATAAAAAAAATTCCAAATAATATTGATCGTTTAATTCATTTAGAATTCTTAAATATGTCATCAAATAAAATAAAAGAAATCCCAATTAACATAATTAATTGTAGAAATATGAGAATGTTTCGTTATGATAATAATGAAATTGAATATATTCCTCCACAAGTCGTCCGATTCTTAAATCGGAATAATAATAATTATTTTAATGACATTCAAGTTTATAATGATAATCAAAATATTCATAATCATTCTATTCAATCATCAATAAGCGAATCAATCTCTAAAATAATGTCAAAACCTTTAAATAAAAATGAAGATGATATTATTTCTGAAATTCTCATTGATCCTATTTTAACAAAAAAAACAAAAGAATTATTAATTGACTATTCTAATGTTCGTGATTATCATTCTGTTCTTCTAATTACTTTCAAAGAACTTCTTATGTATGTATGGGTCTTAATTGAAGAAAATGAACATAAAGATGAGATTAAAGCGATCGTTAATAATGAAATATTAGATGCTGAATGTAAATGTTTCACTGGTCGTTTATCAAGATTAGTAAATTGTCTTAACGGCTTCTCTGAACTAATTGAAATTAAAATAAATGATAGTCAACAAATTGGTAATGTTATTATTCTCATTAGAAACGAATTGGAATTAAACAAACAATATACAATTGAAGAACACAAAAAAAAGGTAGAAGAAGAACTAAAAATGAGAGGATATGATGAAGCAATTATTAATGAATGGATTGAACAAATTGAATAATTAGTCAATTCTAACATAGACATAAATAAGATTATAATTAAAAGTATAACATAAATTATTTCTGTAAAGTTTATCTAACTTACAATCAACATTATATTCACAATTTGTTGTACAATATGTAAGTTCATTATTTATATTTTTGTTCCATTTTTGTTTAATTAAAGAACATGGCATTTTATATTTTTCATCATTAGGACAATCAATATATCTATTTATCTTATCTGAATCATATATATATTCTTCTCCTCCATAAGTAATAGCACTAATACAATGACCACAAGAAGCATCTTTATTGCTACATTTTATTTTATTATCATTGAAATGTAAAATATAATCTAATTTATATTGATGACCTTTATAGAATATTATACCATCTTCAAAATATTTTATTGTAATTTTTTCAGTAACAGGTTTAATTAGTTTTTCATTTTTTAAACTTAGTGTTTTATTATTATATTCAATAGCAATTATATCAGGTATATCTTTATCAGTTTCTTCTTTTGAAGATGTACTTTCATAATAATCATAATTTCCATGTACACTAATATCTAAATAAACATATTTACAGAAAATATTTATTAAATCATAAAAGAATGCTAAAATACTTACATCAGAGTTAAATATCTCATATCCATTTGAATTTTGAATATCTAAATAACAACGATGTTGATACGTCATGACACCATCTACATTCACAAGTTTTGCTTCATCTTTTTTCAAATTATATTCCATAAAATTTATGAAATATGAATATCTTGAATATAAATAATGTTCACTTAAATAATCAAAAAATTTAGTATAATTTGTGCTTGTCATATTTGTAATATCAATATCAATTCCACTATAATCCTTAAAATCTTTTGAAAATTGTGTTAAATTGTAAAGTATAAATTCATTTAAAACTAAAATTGGTTCACTTCTTAAATATTTTAACATTTCACAAAAAGATGAATCAATACCATCATATGTGCTAAATGTATTTGTTATTCTTTCTACTAATGTTCTTACAAAATCCGAAAAAGAATTATTAAATAATGTATTTGTGGCTATTTTGTCATTAATTATTTTTTTATTTAAATCACTATAACATATACCTGTTATCATTGAAGCAAACCAGCAAATAGGCTCATATTGCGGAATAGTAATATAATTAATATGTACTGATTTCTTTTTTATAATTTCATGTAATTCAATTATATCTACAATATTATTATTGATAATCTGATCTAAATTTATTATTAATCTTTGAATATTTTTTGAATTCAATATTTTATTAACTTCTATGTCAGAAGCGGGATATTTAAAAATATGTAATTCAGGAATTTCTTGTATTTCTTTACTTTTTTCAAAAAATTTTACAATTTCATATAAATTTTCTATTTTAATCTCTTTCGTATCTTCTGGTAATTTTAAGAATTCTAATAATTTTGAATAATTATAACTATAAAGATTTCCATGTTCTTTTTTTATTTCATCTATATCATTAATAATAATAGATTTTAAAATTGTTTTTGATACAGTTTCTGTTTTCTTTTTTGATATTGATTTGGACTTTGATATTGATTTTGAAATTGATTTTAATGAAATATTTTTATAAGTTTCTAAATATTTAATAAAACCTATTATATTAACCATGAATTTAACAAAGATATCATAAAAACATTTGAATAAATAAAAATTATCATCGGCATTTTCCTTAAATACATCATAGATACTGTTATATTGATTTATAATTTTATCTAAATGTATAAAATTTACTCTGTGTTTACTGTATTCATATGGTTTTTTTGCGATAGTATCAATGTAATTATTATTATTGATTAGATCATTTAATTTATAGATTTCTTGTATAAAATCATTAATATCTGTTATTGGCATTTAATATATTCTAATATTTTAATATAAAAAATGATTTTTGTATTTTTTATCATAATCATCGTAAATGTGGTCAATTGAGATTGATTATAATGATATAACAATGATTGAACTAATTCTAAAAGGTAGATTTATTACTGATATTGAAAAGGATATTACAAAATTGACGAAATTGAAGCATATTGATCTGTCTGTAAATCGTATTAAAAAAATTCCTAATTTTATTGGAGAACTGATTAATCTTGAATTGTTTGATATTTCTTTAAATGGAATTACAAAAATACCAACTTCTATAAATAATCTTGTTCATTTGAGATATCTCAATATGTCTTATAATAGAATTAGCAAATTTCCATCTGAAATATGTTATCTCTCTAATCTTAATGAATTGTTGTTACATAAAAATAAAATTAAGCAAATTCCTTCTGAAATTCAAAATTGTACTTCGTTGACGATACTAAATTTGGAAGTTAATTTGATTTCAATAATTCCTCCTGAAATTGGTAATTTGAAGAAATTGAAAATTCTTTTTCTTTCAAATAACAAGATTCAAGTAATTCCTCCTGAAATTGGTAATTTGACTGAACTATTAAGTCTTCAATTGATGGGAAATCACATTAAAATTATTCCACCTGAAATTGGTAATTTGAAGAAATTGAAAAACTTATTACTTTATTCTAATAATATTGAAGTCATTCCTCCTGAAATTGGAGATCTTAAAAATCTACAAAAACTAACATTGTCACATAACTTTATTAGGAAAATTCCTCCTGAAATCACAAAATTGAAAAATCTTATTGAAATATATATTTCATATAATCTGATTACTTCATTGCCAAATTATATTATCAATTGTAAAAAACTTAAAATAGTCAATTATCAATCTAATCCAATCATTTATATTTCACCACAAGTAGGTAGATTTCTTGATAGAATTGTTAGTATTGGTATGTTTAAAAATCAAAAACTTAAAATTTATACAGATGGTCAAAATATTCATAATCACACAATTCAAGAAAGTATTAAAAAAAGTATTATGAATATTATGAATTTGAATATTAAAGTTGATGAAGGATCAATTATGAATGATATTATGAGTGATACTATTCTAAATGATAAAACAAAAGAACTATTAGCTGAATATTCTGAGAATCGTGATTATCATTCTGTTCTTCTAATTACTTTCAAAGAACTTCTTATGTATGTATGGGTTTTAATTGAAGAAAATGAACATAAAGATGAAATTAAAGCAATCCTAAACGCTGAAATGTTGGATGCCAAAGATAAATGTTTTACAGGACGTCTATCAAGACTCGTAAATTGTCTTAATGGATTCTCAAAACTAATTGAAATTAAAGTTCATGATACTGAACAAATCGCAAATATCATTATTATAATTGCGAATAATCTTGAACGAAATAAAAAATATTCAGTTGAAGAACATAAAAAATTGGTAAAGATTGAATTGATTTCGAGAGAATATGATGAGGCAATGATCAATGAATGGATTAATGAAATTGAATAATTAACATTTTTTTCTTGTTTCTAATCCTTTTTCATTTATTTTTTTTTCTAAAATTCCAATATTATTACACCGACCGAAAAGATAAATGAGACAAGACTATTATAAAAAATATAATAATTTTGTTATTCATCTTTTCTGTTGATGTAAATGATCGCATTAAAGCGACTAACTACAATTTGACGGTTCTGTTAAAACGGTTTGTAGTTTTTGTAAATAAACTCCTCTTTTATATCTTTCTGGTCGTTCATTATATTCTATATAATGATTAAATACTTTTTGAATATTTTTACAACTATTTTTATCACGATTGATACAACCATTCCGTTTATTTTCCATTTTATATGTTAGGATAGAATGCATCTTTCGTTCTTTATTTTTTTTATCTGGTAAATATAAATTATTACATAATTCTTCTGTCTTATAATTTAGACAAGAAGTTCTATATTCATCTATATCATAAACCTTAAAACGCTCTTGTAATTTTCTTTTTAATGATATATTTGGTGTAGATATAAAATTTTTCATTTGCTTACCAATACTCCAATCACCAATTATAATAATACTATCTTTCGTATATGTTTTTTCAATTTTATTAAGCATATTATCTTCTGTTCGTTTTTTATTTATAAAAGCATACCATTTATATTGTCTAAACTTATTATTTTGATAAAGTTTATATAATACTTCATTAGTACTTATTTTTTTAGTTATAAAATTATTAAAATTGATAATATTACAACTTTTAGAATTGTATGATGATAAAAAAATGATTTTTTGTATTTATATCATAATCATTATAAATGTGGTCATTGAACATTAATTATGCTGATTTATCGACTACTGATTTAATAATTACTAATAGAAATATTACTGATATTGAAAAAGATATTAAGAAAATGAAAAATCTTACACATCTTAATTTATCTACAAATAAAATTAAAAAAATTCCTGATGAAATTCAATCATTAATCAATTTAAGATTTTTAAACATCTCTGTAAATTATATTAACAATATCCCAAATGCTATTAAATTTTTAACAAATCTTCAAGTTGTTAAGTTCTCTTATAATTTAATTAAAAAAATTCCTCCTGAAATTGGTTTCTTAGTCAATCTTATAAATCTTGAATTGTTTGATAATAAGATCGTGGAAATTTGTCCTGAAATTCAAAATTGTACAAAACTAGCAATCCTAAATTTGGAATCAAATCAAATTTCAGTTATTCCACCATTTATTAGTAGTCTAGTCAATTTGAAGGAACTTTACTTATCTATCAATCATATTTCAGTTATTCCACCTGAATTATGTACTTTGAGAAAAGTTAAGATTATTAATTTTTCCTTAAATCAAATCTCAGTGATTCCTCCTGAGATTAAAGGATTAGTTAGTTTAAAACACATATCATTTTATAATAATAAGATTTCTGTAATTCCTCCTGAAATTTGCGAATTATCATCTTTAATTAAACTAACATTTAGTGATAATAATATTACTCAAATACCTGATGAAATTGGAAGACTTACAAATCTTATTGAATTAGTTGTTTCTTATAATAGAATTGGAAATATCAATAGTAATATTATTCGTTGTAGGAGTCTTCAATTGTTTCGTTATAATGGTAATCCTGTTGAAAATATTTCACCATCTGTTACAAGATTTCTTAGAAATACGATAGGTTATTCAAAAGATGATAAACAACTTGAAGTTTATGATGATAAACAAAATATTCATAATCATATAATTCAAGAATCTATCAGAAAAAGTATGATGAATATTATCAATCAAAATGTTAAAATTGATGAAGATAAAATCATTTCTGAAATTTATGATGATTTAATCTTAACCGATAAAACTAAAAAATTAATAGATGAATATTCAAAAGACACCGATTATCATTCAGTTCTTCTCATCACTTTTAAAGAACTTCTCATGTATGTATGGTCATTGATTTCTATGAATGAACATAAAGACGAAATTAAAGCTATCTTAAATACTGAAATATTAGATTCAGAAAATAAATGTTTTACTGGTCGTTTATCAAGACTTATCAATTGTCTCAATGGTTTTACAGATCTCGTTGAAATTAATATTAGTGATAATCAACAAATCGCGAATATTATCATCATAATAAAGAATGATTTAGAAGAAAAAAACGAATATTCAATAGAAAAACATAAAGAGATTGTCATAGAAGAACTAAAAATGCGTAGTTATAATGATGATTTAATAGCAGAATGGGTGGAACAAATCCAAGAATAAACAAAAAAATGAAATTTTTTTTATTTAGTTTTATATTAACAATGACAACCTTTACTACTAATTCAACTGATGTTTTACAGATTTTAAATGATATTACTGATCCACAAAGGGTTGAAACAATTAAAAATATGTATATTACATTTACTTTAAAAGACAATATTATTCCGTCTATTTCTCGTTTTACTTCATTAGTATTCTTGGATATTTCTATGAATAAAATTAAAAGTATTTCAAAAGAAATTGTAGAATTGAAGAATCTTAAAGTATTTAAGGCGGATCATAATACAATTACTTGTATTCCATATTATTTCTTTGATTTAACTGAATTGACAGAAATTTCTATTAAAAATAATAAAATTAAAACACTTCCAATTAAAATTAAAAAACTAAAAAATCTTCAATCACTTGATGTTTCTGCTAATTGTATTCGCGATATACCTCGCGAAATTAGTCATTTAACTGAATTGACTTATTTGCGATTATCGTTGAATAAAATTACTGATATTCCTTCTGAAATTGGTAAACTTACAAAATTAACATTTCTAAATTTATCTTATAATAAAATTATTTACATTCCTCCTGAAATTGGTAATTTAAAAGAATTGATCAATATTTATATGATTGGTTGTAAAGTATTAAGAATTCCCGATGAGATTCAAAACTTAGTTAACTTGGAAATCTTACAATTGTCTGGAAATTTAATTGATATTATTCCAGACGTTATTGGAAATTTAACCAATCTAAAATGTCTATATCTAAATCATAATATAGTTAGTTATTTCCCCAATCAAATTCAAAATTTAGTTAATTTAGAAGAATTATATATAAATAATAATAGAATTGTAGAATTTCCAACTTATGTTATTAATTTTAGAAGATTAATAGACTTCAAATTTGAAAATAATCCATTTATATTTATTCCTCCACAAGTATATAGATTTATTAGATTATTGGATATCAATGATACCAATTTACCTTTCTATAATGATGATCAAAATATTCACGATAATACCATTCAAAAATGTGTTAAAAATAGTATAATTAATATTACAAGCAGAAAAATAGATATTGATGAAGATAAAATTATGGATTCTATTTACAATGATCATATTTTAACAATAAAAACAAAACAGTTATTAGTTGATTTTTCAGATTCTAATGATTATCATTCAGTTCTTCTCATCACTTTCAAAGAACTTCTTCTTCATGTGTGGTGTTTAATTGAAACACATGAATATAAAAATGAAATTAAACAAATCTTGAATACAGAAATAGAAGATGCTGAATGTAAATGTTTCACAGGTCGTTTAACAAGACTATTAAATTGTCTCAATGGCTTCTCTGAACTTGTAGAAATTAAAATAGCAGATGCTCAGCAAATTGGTATTATTATTCTTCTAATAAAAAATAACTTAATGTCAACCGAAGAATATACGCCAGAAAAACATAAGAAATTGGTTATAGAAGAACTAAAATCAAGAGGATTCCAAGATGATGTTATAAACGAATGGGTACAATACATTGAATAATTTATTTCAAAATTTTTTCATAAGTAGTATTAAAGTAAATATATGCTGTATTGAAAAATTTGAAATTTAATTTACACCAATTAAAGTTATTTGTCCATACTATTATTTTTGTATCTGGATTTTTGGAATAATATTTTAAATATTCTTCATGATATTCATTATATAATTTTTCATCAAATGGTTTATTATCAAATTCAACATAAATATAGCAAATAATATAATTATTTACATTAAAATCTTTATACTGTTTCATAATATGATAAATAAAATTATTATTAATCCATTCTTCTTTTTTATATCCAAGATTTTTTCTAAGTATTTCTACTTGTTCTACATTTGATATTGACAATATTTCAACATTACTTTTATAGAAATTATGTTGAAGCTGTTTATTAATTGTATCTTCTATTCTTTTATGTAACCATTCTTGTGGTGTACATCCCATTGTTTTTTTAAAATTATCAATAATTTCTTCTTTATATTCATTATCTGTCATTTATGATTATTGTTAAGTTAAATTCATATTTCATTTTTTTCTAAGATAATATAATAGTTACCTTTCTCAAATCCATATTCAATAACCTTGAATTCTGGTTTTAATTTAATGACTTCTTGTAACAATTCATTATTTGAATAAATATTATAATATCTATAATAAACTTCTCCTGTTTTTGATGAAGTCCATTTGACTAAGTTATTATTATTTGTAAATTGAGACGTATGTTTATTATCATTTGTTGTCTGTTCTTTTGCCCAAACCTCTATAAAACATCTCCCACCAATCTTCAAAACCCTATACATCTCTTCTAATGCCTTTTTTCTGTCTTCTTCATTATCCAAATGATGATATGAAGCAACTGCCAATAAACCATCAAAAGTATTATCATCAAATTGATGTAAATTCGTCATATTTCCATGACAAACATCAAAACCTTTATTTCTACATATTTTTACTAATTCAATTGAAATATCAATGCCTTTCATAATAAGATCATTTCTGTAACTCATATATTTACCATTTCCACAACCAACGTCTAATATAAGGGAACTGGATTTAAAGGAATCTAAATAGGTTTTAACACACCCCCATAATCTTACACGCGTTTTATCAAATTCGTCAGCCATAAGATTATAAAAGGTTTCAATATCAATATTCATTGATTATAATAAATTTTTGTATTATAAGATTAATATAATGAAGTTTTTATATTTATTATTGATATTTAAGGAATTTATTCAAGCATCATTATGTTTTATAAATATTAATGTTGATACAACGGGTTTATTGATTCCTTATAGTATTGGCGCGTTGGGATACATAAAAAAGAATATGAATATAAATAATTATCATTTGACAGGTATTTCTGGTGGTTCTTTTGCTTCTGTTATTTATCATTTTGAGAATGATTTGAGTGATCATGATCTTATTTGGAATAAAATTATTGGAGATGATAAATATATTATAAAATTTAATAAGAATCTTGAAGAATTTCAACAAATTGTAAAATCTAATATGATGAGTCATTATAAAGATGTAGATCTTAAAGATATTCCAATATCTATAATAGTCTCTAAAATTAATACTTTAAAAATTAAAAATGAAAAAATAAATGATTTTAATAGTTTTGAAGAACTGATTGATTATTGTATTTGTAGTTCCTACATTCCTTATATGTGTGGTAAAACATTTTCAAAAAAATACAAAGGTTTCAATTTTATTGATGGAGGAATATTCAAAAATCTTCATCATTTTGATTGTGTAGATAAATGCGAAAATAGCATTTATATTCATAGAAATATGTCTAACCGCAATTTTAATATTAATGATTATTTATACTTAGACAAAAAAGAATCAAAGCGATTATTTGATTATGGTTGGAGTGATTGCGAAATGATGTTAAAAAAAGAAGTTAGTAATAGAATAAACAATCAAAAATAAACTAATGCCTTTACAATAATTCTCAATATTTTTTAATTTTTTCTCATTATCATTTATCTTATTTGCCATCTTTTTTATATTATTCATATTATTATAATGAATAATTTGATATAATCTAGTTGTATCGTCTTTGTGATAAATGACATTACTTTCTATTTTCATATTATCAGTCTCGTTTAGGAATTCTTCAATTTCCATTTTTATTTAATATTATTAATGAATACCTTAAATGGTTTAACAATAGGAATAGCTTTTTTTATATATTCATCTTTATCATAAATATAGAGATAATTGATGGTATAATGATTATTTCCATCATAATTATATACATCCAAATAGTTATTGTCAATATAATCGCTGATATATTGTTTCATTGGTTCTGATGAATAATTATCAAACGAGAATAAGCGGATATAGACAGATCCATTTGGTTCATATAGATTATATGAATATGAATCATTTGTCATCAAATACTTTGAAGTTAAATAATAACTTTCAACACCACAAATCATATTATAAGGATAATGTGAATTATTCTTCATATTTATGATATGTGTATTTGCGTTCTTTGTTGTATTAGAGATGTTCGTTGTCATTGAATCATAAAATGAATAATTATATGAAAGATTTTGTTTTATTTTTTCATAATTAATAACTCCTATTGAATTCTCATAATCAATATGTAGGGCTGATATAAGTAGTTTGCTAATACAACTTGAATTATAACGATCATTTAAGATTTCAGTTGCTTTCTTATGAATCAAATAGTGTCTATATTTATGCTTAAAGTTATTGATGGTTGCTAAAAGCCTTGATTTTGAATTAGAGATTGTGTGATTTTCAACTTTGTTAGCAATTTGACTTTGATAACTATTAAATGATAGAAATGATATCAATAATACAAGTGGGATTGCTAAGAATAATTTTAATTTAAAGTTTTTGTTTGGTTCTGTTGTTTCGCGTATTGTTTCCATTCTCGTGTAATTCATCATTGTTTTATTTAATAATTATAATATTTCATTTTTTAATTTATATAAAAATAATTATATATATATTCAATAAAAAAGATGCAAATATTTGTTAAAACATTAACTGGTAAAACTATTACATTAGAAGTTGAATCAAGTGATACTATTGATATGATTAAAAGCAAAATTCAAGACAAAGAAGGTATTCCGCCTGATCAGCAACGTCTTATTTTTGCCGGTAAGCAACTTGAAGATGGTCGCACACTTGCAGATTATAATATTCAAAAAGAAGCTACTCTACATCTAGTCTTACGTCTTAGAGGTGGTTGATATAAAAAATGATTGAGATTTAACAATAATTAAAATAAAAATGTCAGTAATTGAATATATTTGTCCTGCTACAAATATTATTTTATCAAATAACAATTTGGAAAAATTGCAAAAGACTATCAAAGTTTCTTTAACAATTCCTAATAAAATATATAGAAGATTTGGTGTAAGTAACAGTATTGAATATATTAAGTTAATTAAAGACAATATTGATGATCTTTCAAAAATCTTTAAAAAATATCAAATCAATAAAGCAGAAGAAATAAGAAAAGATTTAGAAAAAGAAAAAAGTAATTATGAATCAATAATAGCTAATAGTATCAAACGAATAAATGATAATATTATGATAAAACTTTTAGAAGAAAATAATGATATAATTAAATCATTATATAAAAAATTAAAAATTGTTATGGATGAAAAGATTGAAGATAATGAAATTTCTGAATATTTAGATGACTTTATTCTTAAAAATAATATTTATGGAATATTTCAAATAAATATATTATTTGGCTTCATTGTCATAGAAAACAATAAAAAATTTATTATTGATTCAAGTAATATTTCAAAAATTGACACCTATTATATTCAAGAGATTTTTATAGATGATGAATACAGAAAAAAAGGTTATGGAAAAGAATTAATGATTTATATCATTGAAAAAGTTCCAGAGAATCATCGTTATATTTCTTTAATGACAACACCTGATAATAATGAAATGATTAAGTTAGCTTGTTCATTGGGATTTAAGCAACAAAATATTTCATCGGGCGATCCAAAGCATAGTTTATTATTTATTAATTACTACCTATAATCCTATACTCTTCTTCAAATTCTTGTAATGGTTCATTTTGTTCATCTTTATGTTTATTAACGCCAATCTTTGGAATATATTCAAATATATAACTAAGACCATCCATTTTTTTATTTTCAGGTTTATTAACTTCTATGATCTTCTTTTCAGGTTGAATATTCAATTCTTTTTTTACTTGTTTGAATAAAACTAATGAAATTTCATTCATCTTATTTAAAATTAATATTTCATTACTATTCCATGAACATGAAATATCTTTTTTATAACTATAAACAACAGCAACAGCACAGCCATAAATTATCCCCATTCTTTGATTTTTCAAAATCTTATTATTTGATAAATTATTATGACTAAATAGCTTATAATAATTTAAAATAAAAGGTTCCTGATATAAACAATGTATAAAACCCCATAAAAAATAAATTGTATCATGGTCATTTAAACAAAATTTAGTTTGTATAGAATATTTCTTACGAATTATATAATCAAATGAATCTCTGAATAATATTGAAATCTCATAAATTTCTCCTTTCTTATCACTACATGTTGTTTCAAGTATTCTTAACAATTTTATAAAAGACGTTATTATTTTTAACGCGATTGGATAAACTTCACTATCTGCTGGTGGTACAATTGTATTAAATTTCGCCACTCCACTCGCATTTAATTTAATATCATCATTAAAAACTCGATCTAATTTTTTACGCAACTGAGGTACTGGTATTGTACCTGTTTTAATTGTAGGGTGTTTTATATAAATGTCACATAAAATACACATCTTTGTTATCAAAATAAAATAATCATTAATATTTATATTTTCACTGTTTATTATTCTTAAAGTTGATTCGATTACATCGTTGAATTTACTGATATTGAATATATTGATAAATGTTCCTATATAAGAGCAAATAAAGATAAGAGTCTCTTCTAATACTTCAATTTTATTGTTTTCAATTAAAAAAATACAAGTATTATATAAACTCTTTTCTATATTTCCATTACATATATAATCAAATAGTTCTTTATTGTGCATTTTTATTTATTATTATTTAAATCTTCTTTAATACTTTATTGAAAATTTTTATTTATGAATTTATCGTACTTTGAAATTGTCTTATATCCTTTGATTACTGTTACTTCACTCACATTACATATGTCAGCAAACTGTTTCTTTGTATAACCTAAGTTATTTTTTTCAGAGTAATAATAAAGAATTGCCGCACAACTTGATGTTGGCGAATTATCACTCATGATCTCATTCTCTTCTAAAAACGTTATAAGTCTCTTACAATTCTCAATATCATTCAATTTCATATTCAACTGACAACAATATCTTGAAATGAAATCAATAGGTGATGAACTAACTACATTAATTTGAAGCAATGTTTGAAATCGCGTATTTCCCTTATTCAAAATCACAGGATTGATATCAAACATCTTCGCAATCTCTTTTGAACTTCTTGGAATGTTATTTAAAAGACATGAATGATATATACATGATGCTATCAAACCTTCTTTATTATCACCTCTACTAATCTTCTTTTCAGAAGCATTTTTATATAAAACTTTCGCATCATCTACAACCTTCTGAGGGATTCCATTACTTAAAGTATTAGAACTTAATATATCAAATACTAACCATAAAGTGCGTTCATTATATGGCATAGAATTCCAAGCAATGAATTTACGAATTCTACGAATATCATAATTATTTCCATATTTATTACCTCCAATCATTGAACCCAATGATGACTTTGGAAGTAATGAATTAGTTGGTAATCCACATCTTGAAGGATCATCACTTTTACTATCATTACCATAATAACGCCATTCAGCAGTATTATCAATTACTTTACTACAAATTGAGCTACATTTACTACATATTTGCATGGAGTCTTCAATGATGAATTCATCACACCCACATGAACACACAATCTTAGTTTCTCTTTCTCCATTCTCTTTTACATATTCTTCTTCTTTCAAATCATCTAATATATTCCAAATGTCATCTTCTGTTTCGTTCATAATAATCAATAAATGATATAAACGAAATCTTTATATAAAGATAAAATCATTTTTTTATATTTAACTAATAAATGAATAAAGATGATAAGAACGAACTATGTCATATGATTAAGACTGGTTTATCTAATTTAAATCAGAATGAGATTGAAGAGATATTTAAAATCGTTTATAAAAATAATAATAATTTCAGTAAGAATAATAATGGAATCTTTATTAATTTAAGCTGGTTAGATCATGATACATTAGTTAAAATTAACAATTATATTAACTTTTGTATTAAGTCTCATAATGAAATTAATAAATATGAAGTAATCTGTAATATGTTAAATGATAGTATTAATAATACTAAGGACAAAGTAGAAGATACACAAATAGATACAGCAAATATTGAAATAAATAAAACAACTGGAAAACAAAAAATATCGTCTAGTATGAAGTTTTATTTATTAAAAAAGAAATTTCAAAAACAACAAATTTCAAATAATATTGAAAGCTATTTAACACACGATGAATATATTTTATATAACTAAATAATAGATATATAGATAAATAATATGCCATCAGCAGAAGAATTAAAGATTATATTAGAAAAAGTAGTAACTCCAAGTGCTTTTGACAAAATCATGGAATTATTTATTATAAATTTAACAGATTCTCATAAATTATTTAAGCCTAATAAATTAGGAATTGAACGTTTTGCTATATTCTATTATAGTCATCTTTTTATGTCACATGATACTAGTTATTTTAATAAAAAACAAACAACTAAACCAACAATAACAACAAAAAATAATTATTTTAATTATTTAATAAATTTTACTAAAATGAATAAAAATAGTACTATTAAATTGTTATATAAAATGCTCATAAATGATAAAAATGTTTTACTTGTCAATGGAAGTCATCAACGAGAAAAATTCAGAATCAATATTGATGACGAATATTTTAAATATTGTCTTAAACATAAACTTGTAAACTTATCATCAAGAACAAAAACACGTTCATCTTTATCTAGTTCTTCTAGTAGTCGTAGCCGTAGCTCATCTTATTAAATAGTTATTATTTCATTTTCTTTATCTTTGTAATAAACATATGATTTTTCTTTATAAATCACATTTTTATCTAACAGAAATGATATGAATAGTGATATTGATTGATTCCAGCTATCCTTAGTCAATGCTGTCATTATTTCACTTGATTTCTTCATTCCAAATACTTTTGAACATTCTGGTAGAGATATAAATTCAATTAATTTATTTTTAATATCAACTTTCATAATCTTATCAACTGATGTTAATCTTAAAATTAAATCAATTGGACTTTCTTGTTTATTATTTTTATTTGTTGTCTTTACTACTTCTTTAATTATTGGTTGTTCTTTTGGTTCTTCTTGTTTTGGAGATGGTTTTGGTTGTTCTTTTAATGATTGTGATTTAGTATGATTTACCATTTGATTATATTTATTAAATATATCTACATTTTCTTTATAAATCCATAATGTTTCATTAGAAATATGTTCATCAGGTAATTCATTTAATATTTTGTCCATATATTTTATAATATAATTATAAAATAGATTTCATTTTTTTATATCATATTTTTATTGAATAATATGAAGGTTCTTCTTTTCCATCTATGAAATAAGTCCATGCCCTATTCTTATAATCCCAGCCAAATTTTGAACCAGCTTTTATCTTTGAGTTTAATATATCAACCGAAGTCGTATGAACGCATAAACACTCATTGATATTTAGATATTGTAAATCTTTTTCACATTCATCAATATCCGATATTTGTTCTGGTTTTATATATTCATAATCTCTCTGTCCATTAATTAAATTACGATATATAAAACCTCCATATTTACCTATTGCTATATTCCATGTATATTCAATATTATTATCATTTGTCTTTACCCAAATATCATTATTATTCATCTTAACAAAAATATAAATTTATATTTTTAAATAAAAAAAAGATTTTAAGAATTATAGAGAAATTAAATTATTATAATAATAAGTTGGTTTAGTGTTTTCGGTTGGTTCTTTGTCATCATTAGCAAAAATTAGCCAACAATTATTCTTGCTGTCATAACCAATTAACGAATAAATTGGAATTGTTGATATTTCATTTGGAATAAATGCCAGTCCTAAACATTCGTGTATTTTAGAATATTCAGTTGTTTCATTACATTCATAAATATCTGATATATTATCAAGTTCTATATTGACATCTCTATATTGCCGATTAGGTTCTTTATATCTAAAACAACCTAAGTTGCCTATATAATGACACCAACTATATTCAACATTATCTTTATTTATACTACATAATTGTTCTTTTGAAAAAGCATTATCCATATAACAATTATCATAATTAAATGGAATTTCATAAGCATCTATATGATTTAATTTACCATACAATAGTTCTTTACTAATCATTATATTTTTAAATATTTAAATTTGTTTTATATAATTTTATTAAGTTTTTCTATTAAACTATCTATTTGTTTTTGTTGTTTATTTATAATTGAATAAAGGTTTTGTGTGATATTTAAATAATTATTTTTATTAAATGTTTCAAAATTAGAATTATACATACCATATACAAAACAACTATTATCTTCTAAATCATCGTCTATCTTAATTTCATTTTCTATTAAATTAATTTCTATGACTTTATATTTATTTGTTTTTTCATTATTAATAATTTCTATAAAACAATTTATATATAATTTTATTATATCTTTTTTCAATAATTTAATAATATTTTTATTACATTCGCATATTGAATAAATATTTGGTTCTATATCTGGTATAAGTTTATCTATTTTTTCATTTATTTCTTGAATAGCTTTTACTAAATATGGAGCAAACTTCTCATATTTAATAATTTTATGCGATGTTAAATCCTTAACTAAATTAGGTAATAACTTTTCAATATCTTGTGCTATAAATCCATAATCAAGTTTATTTCTTTTTTCACTTGGAATGGTATCTATGTCTTTCCAATTAAATTCAACTGGTTTTATCTTATTTATTAATTCTGTACAATCAACATTTAAAGGTTTTATATTTGTCTTTAAGTTAAAATCAGATGCACTATTAAAACCAATAACGTCATTCCAAACATTTAAAGTTCCTGTTGTATCCAAAACCATATTACTGACATTGCTTGTATACCAAATATAATTAACATTTGATGGACATGAAAACCAATAACTAGAATATGTTGTTGTATTTACACCAATCGCATATGGATATTGGGCAGAAGCAGCACCTGCAACACCTGTTCCTGGATATAAAATAATACGATCACCGTTTCCACCAGTTATACCTGTTGATGGTAGCGCAACACCATTAGAAACATTAATTTTACCACTAACATCTAATGCTGTTCCTGGATTTGTAGTTCCTATTCCTACACTCCCTTTTATATATGTTACATTCATTTTTGGTGTTAATGATAAATATCCTAATGGTGAAATATCTATATTTGCATTTGATGTAGCCGGTGTACTTGATTTAGTAGACATATATAATACTGATGGAGGACTAACATTTGTTGTCGTTGTTAAATTAAAATAGTTTATTGATGAAAATGTTGTTTGTGTAATATCAAAAATAAATTCAATAAAAGCATAAGAATATCCATTTGGACCATCTTGAAGTGATTTATAACTTTGAAAACTTAATGTACAAGCATTACTAGAACCAACTATTTCATTTATAATACATAAACCTTTATTTGTTAAAGGCGCAGAACCTGAAAATAATGGTAAATTATTACTTGAATAAACAAATAAATTACCAGTTGCTGTTGATAAAGTATTAAAATAACTAGTAGGAGGAGATTCGCCAATAATACTACTTTTAATAGCAATTTTATTAGTAGAAACAGATGGAATAATATTAGAAGTAGTTATATTACTTGAAGTTGAAATATTACCTGATGAAGTTATATTTCTTACTGACAGTATATCAGTTGAATTAAGTGTTAAACTTGTAGCTGTAAGTCCTGTTGTTGATAATCCAGTAGTACTTATTGTTAGATAAGAAGTTCCTCCAACATAAAACATGTGTATAGCTCCACTTGGAACAGCATACCATAATGTTGTAGTATTTATACCAAAAGAATAAGGTGGATTACTAGCATCACCATTCCATAATACTATTCTTTCGCCTGTTCCACCATATATAGCATTTGTTGGTGCTGCCATACCAGAACTTCCTTTTATATAAATAGTACCTCTGACATCTAATGTTGTTTGTGGATTATTAGTACCAATACCAATACTTCCACTACTTTTTATTCTCATTTTTTCATGTGTTAAATTAACATCACTACTACCAGTAGCATCACTATTATTTAAAAATACTAAATCACCTACATCATAAGGTGATGTTCTTACATGTGCTATACCTACTTTACTCCAACCATTATTTTCAGTACCTAAACCAAGAATAGTTGCATTAGCATTAGTATCTGCCGCAGCACCTGCGGAAATTCTTAAAGGATAACATGTTCCAACACTTGCAATTCCAGCATTAACATATAATTTACACGTAGAAGTATTTGGATAATTTGTATAATTAATATTAGGATTTCCAATAGTAACGGTTCCGCCTGAATATATAGACATTATAGAAACATCGGCAAATAAATTTTCAGCAAGAACTATATCTAATTTTGTTCGTGAATTAGTAGCATTATTTTCATATCTACATAATTTAAATGTTGCTCTTTGTCCATATGATTGTGCAGATGTTCCTTGACGACATAGATGAAGAACTGGTTGTGGATCATTTAATATTGTTGTAGAAGAAGCTGTTTGATGTGTTATTACACAGGGACAAGTTGTAAAATCAAAAGCATTATTATCATAAACATTTGGATTAATACATAGTTTTGATGTAGAATTAGTAGTTCCAATACTAACATTACTTGTTGTTGTTATAGCACCAGTTGAAGTTATATTTCTTACTGTTCCAATATCATTTGTTCCTAATAAAAGACCATTAGCAGTAATTTGACCGGATACTGTTAATATAGTATTGAGATTAGTAGTAGTACCAATTCCTATATTACCAGAAGGAGAAATATAAAATGCTATAAATTGAGTATTATTAACATTTCCAGATGTTTTTAAATTAACTTGAAATGAATTTCCACCACTACCATTATCAGTTGCTATTAAAGAACATGATGCTGTGTAACCAGGATTACTATAAGTTGCTAAATTTAATTGAGATATTGCTCCACCACCACCTTGTGCCATAATAGTTAATATAGGATTTGTTCCATACATATGGAATAATGTTTGTGAAGTAGCTGTTCCAATTCCTAAATTACCTGCTGAATCTATTCTTATTTTTTCAACATTATTAGGCATAAATCTAATAATTCCTGTTCCTAAATCATTACCTAAATCTAAACCATTAGTATTACCTGATAAAAAGCATCTAACATTACTATTTTGATTTAAAAAGATTTTAGGATTTGTAGCATGATATATTTCAATATTAGTATTTGCTGTTCCTGTACCAATACCTAAATTTCCACCGAAATATGAATTACCTGTTATTGATAATGTATTTGTTCCTGAAATTGCCGCTGCTGTTGCATTTCCAACGCCTAATTGAGAACCTACTATTAAATTACAATTTGCTCTATAACCCAAAAATCCACCTTCACTTGCCAAATCTATATAATTTGTGAGATTAGCACCATATCCAATATATCCACCACGAGTACCATCTGTTTTATAAAAATTTACATAACCCATTGAACCACCAGTTCCTCCTGATAAAACTAGATAACCATTAGCAGATCCAGTTTGAACTCTGCAACCTAAAACAGTTGAATTATAAACATCTAATGGATAAGATGTTGAATAAGTCGTTCCGATACCAACATTGCTATTTAAAACAGTAGTTCCTGATACAATTAAAGATATTGTTCCAGTTGGTGAAGTTCCAATACCAACGGAAGAAGATAAATATGTATAACCACCATAAACTTCAAAAGATGAATTATAAGCTAATGAAGTTGTGCCAATACCAACGGTTCCTATTAAAGCACCATTTCTTGCCTCATAACCAAATAAAGTCATACCATCGCAAATAATTGATGGATATGAAGTAGATGATGTTGATTTAATCACAAAACGATAATAATTATATCCTGTTGTATTTGTAAATGTAAAATTACTAGTAGTATATGAGCTAGCATTAACAGGATATGTAACGCCTGTGCGATAATCTAATTGAGTATAATTGGTTCCATCAGTAGAACCACAAAAATACCAAGTATTAGGAGAAGCAGTATTATAAGGAGAATTGCCATTAGCTGTTAAACTATAACTATTAATAACGACATTATAAGGTAATTGAATTGTTGCTGTTTCACCAGTAACAGCAGTACCATTTATAAGTGTAGAATTAGTTCCTATATAATTTCCCGATGTGTTAATTGTACCTGATGCTGATGTCCATTGAGCCACGCCAGGATATTGAGAAGGATTAGACCCAATACATTGAAAAAATTCTTGACCTAAATTCGGATAAGTACTACCAGCTGTTGCTATATAAGTACCATTGCCATATGAAGAATTAGTAATTGTTGTAGTAGCACTTGTTAAATAAGTAGGAGGATAAGATCTTGTATTAGTATTTGCAATTGTTGATGTTGCGCTTACATTTGCTTGGTATTTAGTAGTTAAATTTACACCATTTTCTTGAATTATTGTAGAATTTAAAGTTCCTACAACTTGTAAAGATGTTGTTGGATTTGTTAAACCTATACCAACATTACCATTAGATAAAATAATCATATCTGGGGTTGATAAATTAGCATTAACACCACCAGTATTAAAGACAATAGCATTATTGGTTTCTAAAAACATATTATTGGAATAATTACCTGGAATGTTAGAACAACCTAAGCCAATTCTAGCATTTGAAGTAATTCCATTGTTAAATTGAATATTAGCATAATTAGAAGTTGAAGTTATTAATAGTTGATTACTTGAAGTAGCTCCTGATGATGAATTATAAACTGATACTATATTATTAGTTAAATTTGTAGAAGTTCCTATTCCAATATTACCAGCTTGTGTTATTTCTAATACTGGTACTAATGAATTATTTTGAATAGTTAAATTATCTACTTGTCCTGTTCCTATATATCCAGATCCTCTATTATATATACTCCATTCTGTTCCACTACGATTAAATTTTATTCCAGCTTCTCTACCTGCATCTGCTCTAACTCTAATGTAATTATTAGTGCTAAGATTAGTAGTATAAACATCTAATAATTGTGATGGATTAGTAGTTCCTATACCCACACTTCCATTTATATATGTAAAAAGATTTCCAGGATCTAATACTATATTTCCTTTTGGATTTAATATTACACTATCAGGTCCTGAATTTGCTACATAATCATTCTCACAACCTAATATTAAAGCTCCTGTTTCAGTTCCAGTTGAACCAAAATAATTATACTGCGTATAACTTGATGTTGATGAAACATTTTCAATATATTTAATATATGCATAATCACTCGGACTATTTACAGTAGATGGAAATACAATTGAAGATACACCTCCTGAATTCCCATGTTGTAATATAATTGTACCATTTGTACTAGTACAATCTGTACCAGTTGCTTCATATATATGTAATGTAGAAAATGGATTTGTTCCTATTCCAAGTTTTCCAGTAGCTTTTAATCTCATTAATTCATTATTTCCAGTCGCTGCCGTGCCATTATTTGCTACATTAAAAATAAATGCATCATTTACAGGATCATTAATTTGTAATATCATTCCACCACCATTTCCAAAACCTATAAAATTATAATTGTTATTTGTAACTTCATATAAACATATTTGTTTTCCAAGAGATTCGGTAGCTAATTGCAAACGACAATTAGCAGTTGTTGTTCCTATACCAATATTACTTGTAGTTGATATAAGCCCTGTTGTTTTTATAATACCAGTTGAATTTATATTTCTTACTGTTGATATGTCTGTTGTGCCTAATGACAAACCACCAGCAGATGTTATTGAACCAGTTCCAGTAGTTGAAATATTACCTGTTGTTGTTATAAATCCTGTTGAAGTTATATTTCTAACTGTTATAATATCACCAGTTGAACCCAATGTTAAACCAGTAGCTGTAATACCACCTGCTGAATTAATAGATGTAGAACTAGTTGATGTAACATTGATATTACTTGATGTTGATATTTGTCCTGTTGAAACAATGTTTCTTACTGTTTGAATATCAGCTGTTGAACCCAAATTTAAATTTGAACATGATAAATTACCAATTGAATTAATAGTTGCTATTTGATTTGTTCCATTATAAAAAGCATGTACTCCTGTACTAGTTGCGAAATATTGTATTGAACCAGGTGTACCAGCATATGTACATGTATTACCACTAATAAAAATTTTTGAATTTGTTGCATTATTATCAGTATCTAATGTTCCTATAATTGAATAATCAGTTGTCCCATTACCTATTCTTAATCTTCCTGCATTTCCTACTTGAAATATTGAGTTTGGATTTGTTGTACCTATTCCAACATTACCATTTGATGATATGATCATATCTGGTGTTGTTGATGAAGCATTTACACCTCCTGTATTAAAGACAATTGAATTATTTGTTTCTAAATACATATTATTTGAATAATTTCCAGCAATATTTGAACAACCAATTCCAATATTAGCATTTGAAGTAATACCATTATTAAATTGAATATTGGCAAAATTAGAAGTTGAAGTTATTAAAATTTGATTACTTGAACTTGAAGATGATGTTGAATTATAAACAGATAAAAGATTATTTGCGGTTGCTGTTCCTATTCCAACATTACTTGTAGTTGATATTAAGCCAGTTGAAGTTATATTTCTAACAGTTGTAATATCACCAGTTGAACCTAATGCTAACGCATTACCTGTAATTGTACCAGCAACATGTAATAATGTGGAGGGGTTATTCGTTCCTATTCCCAATTTACCTGTGCTGTCAATTCTCATCGCTTCTGTTGTTCCATTTACTTGAACACAAAAGGTAAGCCCGCTAATAGTTGGTCCTACGCCAGATTGATTCCAAAATGTAGCACCAGATGTTGTTCCTGGATTTGTAGCATTTCCTGTTATATATAAAGCACCACCATTTAAATGTAATTGTTGTGTTGCTGAATTTGTTCCTATTCCTAAATTACCATTTGCTAACATACGCATCTTTTCAGTTGATCCACCAGTATACCAAATATGATTGCCAGTTGATGTTGCTGTATAATCAATATTACCAGCAAATGATGTACGAGTATTACCACTGAGAACAATTCTTGTATTAGTAGTTCCATCAACATCAGCACTTCCAAGTATTGAATAATCTGAATCACTATTAGCAATTCTTAAACGTCCTGCGCCACCAACTTGAAGTATTTGCGAAGGACTTGCAACATTTATTCCAACATAACCAGATGAATTTATAATCATACTTGGTGTTGATGTGGATGTTCTATTACTTGAATTTAATATGATAGCACCTGTTGTTGATTCTATAAAAAAATTATTTTGATAATTACCTCCAAATGCCGTTCCTCCAAGACCTAAATAAGTTATATAACTACTGTTATTTTGAATTTTAAGACAATTATTTCCAGTAGTACTCGTTGATGTTATATTGATTGGATTGCCGCCTGTTGGATTACTAAAAGTAACAGAACCGGTTGTCGTTCCACCTGATAATTGTAAATATTTAGCTGTTAATGCTGTACCATTTTCTTGAATTGTTGTAGCATTCATTGTTCCATTAACTTGTAAAGTTGTAGAAGGATTTGTTAAACCTATTCCAACATTGCCAGTTGATGAGATTATCATTTCAGGAGTTGAAGCAGAAGCATTAATACCACCTGTATTAAATATTATTGAATTTGTTGTTTCTAAGAACATATTATTTTGATAATTTCCAGCAATATTTGAACAACCTATACCAATATTAGCATTTGAAGTAATACCATTATTTAATTGTATAGAGGCTGAATTAGATGTTGAAGTAATTAATAATTGATTACTTGCCGATGAAGAAGTAGTATAAATTGATAATTGATTTTGAGCAGCAGCAGATGTTCCAATACCTAAATTTCCTGACAATTGACCACCTGATGTTTGTAAATAAGTTGATCCAAGAGAAGCAGCTGTTAAATAATTACAACTATTTAAAGTAGTTGATGTTAAATAAGATGATAATGTTGTGGATAGTTGAGTTCCATTATAAAAAATACTTGTAGCAACTAAATTACTTGTCGTAATATTTGAATTGACAGTTAAATTAAAATTAGCTGTTAAATTACTAGCAGTTATAGAAGAGCCTGAACCAGTAGCTGTAATGTTACTAGAAGTCGTTATAAGACCTGTTGAAGTTATGTTTCTTACTGTTGTAATGTCACCTGTTGAACCTAATGCTAAACCAGTAGCAGTTATTCCACCTACTGAATTAATGGATGTGGAATTTGTTCCTATGACATTAATGTTTGAAGTTGTTAATAAGTTTGAATTATAAATATTACTTGAATTTATATTACTTGTAATAATATTTGAATTGACTGTTAAGTTAAAGTTGGCTGTTAAATTACTTGCTGTTATTGTTGATCCAGTTCCAGTTGCTGTGATGTTACTGGTTGTAGTTATGAGACCTGTTGAAGTTATGTTTCTTACTGTTGTAATGTCACCTGTTGAACCTAATGCTAAATTGCCTGTAATTGCTGCTCCTGATGATGTTATTGATAATATAGTAACACCTGGTACTCCTATTGTAAAATTTACTGTTCCATATTCTTGAATTTGTAATATATTACCTTGTTGATTAAAATAAATAAAATGATTATTATCATAACAATTTATTTTAAAATTTGTGTTCAAAATAGTTCCACCTGAAATATTTCCATTAATTACAAGAGATGAACTTGGATTAGTAATTCCTATACCAACATTACCACTTATGTATGTTACACTATTTTGAGGTGCTAATACTACACTTCCTGATGGATTTAATATAACACTATCAGGACCAGCAACACCACTGGCATCATTACCACATCCTATTATTAATGCGGCTGTTTCATTATATCCAACACCAGAAGTACCAAAATAATTATAAGTACTATAACTACTATTTGCTGCTACATTATCAATAAATTTAATATAACCAAAATCACTATTTGAATTAGCTGCTGATTGAAAAAGTATGGATGAAACACCTCCAGAATTACCATGTTGTAATGTTATTGAACCATAAGCATTTGTATTATCTGTTCCAGTTGCTTCATATATATGTAATGTTGATATAGGATTTGTAGTACCTATTCCAATTTTACTAGAAGTCGTTATAAGACCTGTTGAAGTTATGTTTCTTACTGTTGTAATGTCACCTGTTGAACCTAATGCTAAACCAGTTGCAGTAATGCCACCTGCTGAATTAATGGATGTGGCACTTGTTCCTGTAACATTAATATTAGAAGTTGTTAATAAATTTGAATTATAATGATTACTTGAATTTATATTACTTGTTGTAATATTTGAATTGACAGTTAAATTAAAATTGGCTGTTAAATTACTAGCAGTTATAGAAGAGCCTGAACCAGTTAAATTAATATTACCACTTCCGCCAATAGTACCATTATTAGTAATTGTTCCAGTATTTGTTAAAGTTCCAGAATATGTTTGTGTTTCTGTTAATAATAAATATTTATCAATATTACCAAATATTTGAATTTCTTGAAAATGAAGAAATGCTTCGCCGCCTGCTAACTTATTAATACACCATCCTAAATATAAATATGAAGTATTAAATGTAGATGCTAAGATTTTGTCATAATATCCAGATGGATAATCAGATGATGTTATTGGTGTCAAATTATTACCTTCTGTTATTTCAACAAATGTTATACCATCCATAGACCCATAACATCTCCATTCACCTGGTGCTCTATTTACAGCATTTGCATAATTATAAAATCTAAATTTTGTTAAAATAATTGCTGCTGGTAATTTTATAATGAGCCATTCTCCTAAATAATTGCTTAATATATAATTAGTTTGATTATATACACCGGCTGTATAATTTCCATTTGTCCATGCTGCAGCTTGTACTTCGGAAGTATTATAATTAAATAGTAATTTTTTAGTATTAACATTATTTATAGTTCCAAAAATAGAAGAAGAATAAATAGTATATGTACCTATATCATAACCTCTTGTATAAGTATTTATTGTAAATGTTTCAACATAAACTGTCTTTGATAAAAAAGTAGTAGTTGTTTCTGCTGTTGAACTATCATATATTTTAGAAGGAAACTGTTTTTGATTAGAATATAATAAATTTAAAGAATAATTTGAAGTATTACTTAATAGATTGTTTAAACTAGTACCAGCTTGTTGAATATTTGAAACATTTAAATTACATGAGATAATTGTTGAAGATGATGAACCTGATAAATTAATATTACCACTTCCGCCAATAGTACCATTATTAGTAATCGTTCCTGTATTTGTTAAAGTACCTGTAAATGTTTGATTACCTCCAAGTAATATAAATAAATTTGAACCAACATTTGAAGTTACATTTGAAGATATATTTGAAGATACATTACAAGTACTATAAGGTGCTAGCGTATTACTATAAACAATATAATTTGCTGTACCAAATAAAGGAATATTACTTGATGCTACAACCGATTGTGACGATTGATCTGCTATAAAATTCATATTATTATATAATTATATTAAATAATAAATAAATAAATTACAATGGTAAAACAAAACAGTGATACAAATAAACCTTCTTTAAATTTAATTCGTTTTGTGATCAATGTCTCATAAAGAAAGACAAACCCTTCAAAGATATAAGAAAATATTATCAAGTCCTTTAAATCATTTAAAACACCATATAATCTTATAAAGCCCCAAAAAAAATACTAAATAAGCCATCAAGTTATTAGCAGCATAATTATTAATATCGCTTGAATTTTTCCATAAAGTTGCATGAAGATTTGGTTGTCTTGTGATTATTAGAAAAAAAGACAAAAAGTCCCATATAATATTTAAATAAATAATAATCATAAAATTATCTATTTAATGATGAATATTATTTATATAGCGATGAATATTTGTGGCTTTCTTTGAAGTTGAATAGATTGCGACGTGTACATCTACATTCAATACAATTTGAAACTTCATTGAATCGTTTTGAATGAATTTCTTTTTCTAAATATTGAATGAAACAAGACCTGTGCATATAGTTTTTAGAACATTTGTTTGTATTAATTTCAATAACCTTTCCATCTTTTCCATAATCACTTTTTACAGATGATTGACAGATATCACAATCTTGATCAACCTTAATTTCATCAATACTTTCAACGTCTTTGAAAAGGATATTAGTGATTGAAAGTGGATATTCGCGACTAATCATTTTCAAGATTCGCATACCACTAATATATTCGCCAATTGAATCATAAGACCTTCTGATAAATTCGGTTTTACCATTGATTAAATCATTGATAATTTCCATTTCAGCTCGTCTCTTGTTAACATAATTCATCTCATCAAGTTTTGTTCCCGTATTCTTTGACAATCTGATATCATATCTTCCAGAATAATTTTTAACAATAACGAATAAATTTGATGAAAAGTCGGCACAATTAAAAGGTGGTTCAATCTTGTTTCTATTTTCAGAGTTGTTAATAATCATATCAATATTTATTTCAATCTTAATACCACTGAAAACAATTGTGCGACCCAACTTAAATATCATTTTTACCTTCTTATGTGCGAAGTTTTGTCCAATTGAATAGAAAGCAATGTTAGTTCTGGTAATATTTCTAATATAAACACTTCCACCACTAAATTGCGAAGAATAAGCCTTAATATTTTCAATGAATAATTCTGCTTTTTCATTGTCATCAAAATAAATGTCCATATCATTCGGAATAATCAATCTCTTATTAGATTCTTCGTGAAATGTTGAGTCCCAATACCTATTTTCATAAGCATTTGGAATCTTCTTATCATTTACATAAGAATCATAAACATCTCTGAAATGAGTTGCTATAATCTCATCACGAACCATACCACCATAAATAATACCATTTTGAGCGATACCACAATGCTTAATAGCATTATAAAGAACTCGTTTTTCCCTATTGAGATTAATGGTAACAGTTGAAATGTTCATATTGGCTTTGGATATTTATGATAATATTTTCATAAATAATAAAAATCATTTTTTTATAAAATAGATATAAGGATTTGTTTATATTAATAAACATGCTCTTATAGCTCAGTTGGTTAGAGCGAACGGCTGTTAACCGTTAGGTCGAAGGTTCGAACCCTTCTAGGAGCGCCTTTTTTTATTACTGTTCATAGTATAATGAACATCCACCATAAGAATCAATATACTTTTGTAAAACATTTATATTGATTTGATTAGTCCAATTAATTTCATAAAAATCTTTATTTGGATTAAAAGGAGGTATTGATATAACACCATTATCTTTGAAAAAATCGTAAATATTTTTATAAAAATCTTGTTTATATTTGCGAATATCCTTTTGATTAACATCTTTATTTTGAACAATATCATTATCAGTTATTATATATTCAGCGTTTTTCAATAATTCAATCTCTGGTGTTATAAAAAGATCATCATACTCATTTATGTCCATATACAAAGTATATGAATTTATTAAATTATTATTTAATACTAAACATTTAAGTGATTTATCTGTAATTAGAGTATTTTCATTTAATGAAGGTGTTGGAGGAGATTTTTTTTTATTATCTGAAATATGTAATCGTTCCATTTGAGATATTAAATCTTTGTTTCTAAGATCCATTAAACCACCTCTTTTTGCTCTTGATTTTGGTTGTGCTTGTTCATCCATTAGTTTTTTCATACTGTCTATATCATACGTGGTTAAGACTTTTGATTTTTTTATTTCAGCTGTATCATAATATGATTTAAGAAAATCTATAAATTCTTCATATTTTTTAATTAAATCTATATTAATCTTATCAGCGCGCGTTGGAACAACTATAATACCATCTAATTGTTCTCTGTCTGATTTTAATGTAGCAAAATTAGGAAGTGTATTATTATCGGCTATAACTGGTATTATAGAACCAGCAACATTTGTATAAGTGTATGGTTTAGCATTTGGGGGTAAATTTTTAATACGTATTAATTCATCATATCGCACATGATCTTTTTCTATTTTTCCTGATAAAAATCGTAAAGAAGACGATTTCATGCTATTATAAGTTTTCGTTAAATCTTGAATTAAAAATTCAAGAGAACTTACTGCTAAACCATTGTTTGATAATACAGAATTTGTTTTATAATAACTTGTATCATCATATAACATTTCAACTACAACATCAAGAAAAGAAATTTCAAAATCAAATGGAAGGTTTCTATTTACACCACCTCTATCACTAACATTTAAAATCGCCTCGCATTTATAATCTAATGAAAATAAATCTACTGGAAATGTATCTTTATAAATCTGTCTGAATTTAAAATTTGATAAATCTTTTGCTGGATCTGTATTATATAAAATAAATTCAAGATTATATGAAATGCCATCATGAACATATTGAAATCGCTTTATTTGTTCTGTAAATATATGTTCCTTAAATACAATAAAATAAGCACATAAATTAAATAAATTTTCTAATAATATTAATAATATTTTTTTTAAATTATCTTCCGTTTGATATTTATGAGGGATGTGAATTTTACTATCAATATCTTTTGTTTGCGTTATATCATTTTTATAACGTCTAATAGAATCACCACCTGCTACGAATATACCTATATCATTATTGAATTCTGGAATGGCTTGTAATTGATTATTAATATTTACAATACAGGCATTTATATAAGGACGAAATTTTTCAATTATTTCAACTTCTAAATCATTTACAATTCTTCCTATTTGTGTACTTTTCAAAAAATTATCTAATAAAATTATAAATACTTTTTCATTATAATAAATTGAATTAAAAAAGACTGTATAATAACCCCATGCTATTCTTGATAATTTAGTTTGTTTTTCAGCAGCTGGTTTAGAATCTATGCTAATCTTCTTGTATATTTTTTCTCTTATTGAACTCGTATTATATTCACCTAAATAAATATATAAATTCTTAATTTGTTGTTCATATAATATATACAAACCTACTTCATTTAAATAATGTAAAGGATTTCTTAAATCTATTATTAAATGATTTATTCTTCTACTATCAAACGTTTCATCATAACAAACATTGAATGAAAAAATAGTCTTTTTAAATAACATGTTATAATCTTGTCCTACTCTTACAATTGAACCACCTTTTCTAGTACTTCGCGATGGCTGAATTCTAGTAGGAGGTGGTCTTGGTGGTTGTGGAGGTGCTGGTGGTTTTACTTTAACTGGTTTAGATGGTTTAGATGGTTTAGATGGTTTAGATGGTTTTTTAGCAATTTTTTTCGCAGATGTTTTTTGTTTGCCAAATAATCCTGCTGGTTTTGGTATGATTGATACAAGTTTATCTTCAACTATATCAACGTCTTTTTTATAAATGACTAAACTTACTTCAAATTTTTTAATTGGTTTAAATACATGTTTGCTTTTTGGTGTAATATTTTTATCAATATCAGTTATATAAAAAACAACTCCACCTGAATGCGGAATTAAATTTTTTATCTCTTTCTCAATGCTAATAAATATATTATTTTCACTTTCTAAAACTATTTTTCGGGCATCCATTCTTGTTATATCAGCTGGTGTAAAATTAGAAGGGTCTCTTAATTTAGATCGTAATTCTTTAAATTCCTTAAATTTTTCAATTAATTTTTTTAATTCTTCATATAATTGTTTGTGAGTATTAATTAAAGCATCTTTATTTAGTCTGTTAACAAAATAAAATAAATCATAATTAATTCTTTTTAAAGCAGATAATTCATATTCCGATAATGGAAATACAGTTTGATAATATTTATAATATTCATTCCATGATGAAGGACCTCCAATAATATAATTATAATTTCTGTCAACTCTATTTAAAACAGCATTTACTCTATTAATAATTTCTACTATAAAACCTTCATAATTATATTTTATTAATGCTTTTTCAACATTATCAATTGTTATAATACTGTCTGTCAATATCTCATGCATATTCTTTCTTGCTAAATGAGTTGGTAAAGTCAAAACCAACTTTTTTCTTAAATGAAATAAAGAATTTCTGATCTTTAATCCTTTATTAGTTACAGATGGTGATCTTTTATATTTATCTAATCTCGTATGACCCATTTTTTTTAATCTATTTTTAATATATATTTAATTTTATAATAGTATTTGTAATTGTGTCTCTTATTCCTTCCATCTTATTACATTCAATTAAACCTTCTTCATAACCTTGAAATTTCTTTAAATCATCAATGACTTTATTTGTTCCAAAGTATTCGTGTTTAGTTACAGTATTATATTTAAAATCATGTCCTAATGTTATTACTGGAATAAAATTAATAAGAATAGTATGATTACAATCTAAAACAATATTATATAAAGTTGATATAATTTTATTTTCTACTTTAAAATGATCTTTTGGAAATGACCATTTATTATAAATGAATATTGGATGATATGGAGTAATATACATTCCATTTACATGACATACTTCAACATTCGCATAAATATTCTGTTTAATTATACAAACAATTTTAGCTATTCTATTATTCATCGTAAGAATTTCATCGCCTTTTTTTAGTTCTTTCACTGTCTTAGATGTATTATCAGCCATATAAACAGTCCCTTCACCATCAAAACAAATACTATCAGTTCTATAATAATTTTCCATACTATCAATGCGTGTAGTTGTTTTTCTTATGACTTTTGGAGTTGGAGGAGGAATGTTACAGAAAACATTTTCAATCTTATTTCTAATTTCTTCAAATGTTGGTGTTAAGAAATTTTGAATTCCATGATCTTTAAAATTAATACATAACTGTCTATCATAACCATACATCAATGAAGTTAAATAATGTTTACCCCATTTATTATAATAATCTTTCTTTGAAATCGCTAATTTTATTTGCGCAGAATTATTATTAACTCCATAATTATCATAAACAACATCTGGATTCATATAATCTTTAATATAATTCTTTACAAACTTGTTTGTTGCTCCATAAGTTTTATTGATTGAATTATAATAATTATCAAATATCTTCACCAATTCATCATTATCTTTATAATCATCGGATTTTGTTAAACAATATTCTTTTATTATTTTTATGATAGATATTCTAGTCTTATTGTTGACATATTTTTCATCATCATAAACATAAGGAACTAATGTATAATCAATCTTATCATCTTTATTATAAAGATCAAATGATTTAATATTTTTATCAGTGTCTAAAATAAAATCTCTTGATGAACCATATAAAATAGCACCAGTATTTATAATCTCAATAGTATTATCCATATAAGTTATTTCAAGTTTGATATTTATCATATGAGTTATTAATAGATTAGCCAAAAAATTTACAAAAACAGTACCAACCATTGAACATTCTGGAATAAATCCAAATATTCCATTATAATTATCGGCAATTTCTTTTAATAACTCTGAATTAATATCATAACTAAATCCAAATGTATTTAAGGAAAATGGTTTCATAGTAGTTACATCATAATTACTTATCAAGGTATTTAAAATTCCATTAGCAGGATTGATATTAGCAATACCGTCTGTTAAAAGAACAATGCTATTATTATTATCATTTCTTATTTTTTCCAACATATCAAATGCCTTTTTTAAGCCATCATAAATATTTGTTGATCCTGATGCTTGTAAGTTATCAATTACCATTTTTGCCAATACCTTACCATTATGATTCATCTTTGTCATACTAAGTTTAATACAAGCATTATTATTAAAACTAATGATACCTACTTCATCTTTCTCTTCCAATGATTGAATAATTGTATTAATACTATGACAGGCTAAATTAAGTCTTGATAAATCATCTGATTCTCCATTTTCATTTACAGGTGACGCAATCGTGTCCATTGATCCTGATATATCAATCACGAAAATTATATTACAATTACGTCTGTAATTATTTGTATTATCATCAGGCGCATTTAATATAATATGATTATTATCGTAAGTCACTAACATTTGTTTTAAATATAATATTTTGTTAAATATTTAAATAAAAAATAAAAAATTTATGAATTTGAGGTACTTGATGTATTTGAAGTATTTGAAGTATTTGAAGTATTTGAAGTATTTGAAGTATTTGAAGTATTTGAAGTATTTGAAGTATTTGAAGTATT
>Ga0214921_10001573_pt1 | contig 38596 bp, 45 predicted proteins | sample LL1505_MetaG_FD_177992 | JGI IMG/M metagenome (GOLD analysis project Ga0214921, IMG submission 177992) | Freshwater microbial communities from Lake Lanier, Atlanta, Georgia, United States - LL-1505 | ecosystem: Environmental > Aquatic > Freshwater > Lake | place: USA: Georgia | collected...
TGTGAATGAATAAGTTATATGTAATCACTCATTTTTAGCTTGAAAGAAATCAAGGAAATCTAAGAAGAATATAATATTATATTATATTATATATAATGAGGTTTAAGGGTTCAGAATTACTATTATTTAAGGAAATAAATATGGAAGATTTACAAGAATTCCTTAAAAATACGGATCTGAGCAAAATAAAAAGTGTTGTCTTTAAAGATACTGAACTGGTTAGATTACCATTTAATTTAGATATTTTTCCAAATTTAAATGAATTGACTGTTAAACGCAATAATAATTTAACTGAACTACCCGATTTATCTAACTGCAAACAACTTCGTAGTCTCATCTGTATTGATAATAATAATTTAACTAAACTACCCGATTTATCTCAATGCAGTGAATTTGAGTTTCTCGCTATTGTTAATAGTAATTTAACTGAACTACCCGATTTATCTCAATGCAGTGAACTTCACCAAATCACCTGTGATGGTAATAATAATTTAACTAAACTACCCGATTTATCTCCTAATTTGGTGAAACTCCACTGTGATGGTAATAATAATTTAACTACATTACCCGATTTATCTAAGTGCACTAGACTTGCTACTATATGGTGGATTAATAATAGGTTAAATGTTTTACCTGATTTATCTAAGTGCACTGGACTTTTTGAGATATATTGTTTTAATAATAATTTAACTGAACTACCCGATTTATCTAACTACAAACGCCTTGAACATCTCTACTGTGATAATAATAATTTAACTACATTACCCGATTTATCTAAGTGCACTAGACTTAAAAATCTCAGCTGTAGTGGTAATAATAATTTAACTACATTACCCGATTTATCTAAGTGCTATAGACTTGAAATACTCGACTGTTCTGGAACTAATTTAACTACATTACCCGATTTACCTAAGTATCTTGAAACACTCGAGTGTTCTAGAACTAATTTAACTGCATTACCCGATTTATCTAAGTACAAAGAACTTCGTAGTCTCGAGTGTGATAATAATATTTTAACTGCATTACCCAATTTACCTAATAGTCTGCTTAATATTAAAATTTCAATCGATCAAATTGATTTGTTAATAAATGATGATTATACTCCAACTGACGCATTAAACACATTGAATGCCAATTCAGAAATAACACTTATTGATTATGAAAAGTTAGTTAAAGAAGTTCCGACTGATAGTCAAAATATATCTAATTTTAATTATGATAAAATTCTAAACGAGGAAAAATATAAAAATATAATAAAAAAATATCACATAAAATTAAAAAAATTAAAAAAATTAAAACCAAATCTAAATATAGATGAAAGTAGTTTGATAAAATTTAAACAATATGTAGATGGTATTGGAACTAATCTGAGAATAAACACAGAACTACATAATTCTAATCCTAATGAGAATGTACAGAATGTATTAAAACTGGTTGCAGATAATCCGTATTATGGTGGAAAGAAATCCAAGAAATCCAAGAAATCCAAGAAATCCAAGAAATCCAAGAAATCAAGGAAAAATAAATAGCTACATACCTGTAATTATTATCTATATTTATTGTATATAATGACAGATTTAGAAATAACGGACGATAATGTTTATAGATATTTACAATATTCACAAGATTCACAAGATGATAATATTATTGATATTATTTTACATATAGATGATCCAGACTGTACGAGTATAACATTAAATTTTAATGCAAATATTGCAGCAGCAGTAATAGAATTTAAATGCTATTGTCCAATGTTAATAGAATGTCCAGATTTATCCATATTGGCTAACCTTAAATTATTAGAATTCGGTAGCGGTAAATTAGAGAGACTGCACAATAGTATATCAAATATAGAATCTATTGTATTTTTATTTTGTAGTAGAAACCATTTAATTGAATTACCAGACTTATCTAGATTAAGTATGCTTCGAGGAGTTCGATGTGATAGAAATAAATTAAACACATTACCCAATAGCTTATCTGAATTAACAAATCTTAAACTATTTTCGTGTGCTGTGAATAATTTAGATAGATTACCAGATTTATCATCATTAACTAATCTTGAAATATTAGATTGTTATACTAATAATTTAAATACATTACCACAATTACCCAATAGTCTTAAACAATTATATTGTAGTAATAATAAATTAAACACATTGCCTGATTTATCAAATTTATTAGATCTTAATGAACTGAGTTTCGCAAACAATAAGTTATCTGAATTACAAAATTTATCCACATTAACTCATCTTATAGAACTCGATTGTCAGTATAATGATTTGAATGTTTTACCCAATTTACCTGATAGTGTGCGTAAGATTAAAATTTCAATTGATCAAATTGATTTGTTAATAAATGATGATTATACTCCAACTGACGCATTAAACACATTGAATGCTAATTCCGAAATAATAATTAATGATATTCTTGTACAGAAGTTAATTAAAGAACTTCCGCGTGAGAATGAAAATAGACGTAATTTTTATTATGATAAAATTCTAAACGAGGAAAAATATAAAAATATAATAAAAAAATATCACATAAAATTAAATACATTAAAACAAATTCGGAATGTTAATGAAAGTAGTCGGAATGTTAATGAAAGTAGGTTGATAAAATTTAAACAATATGTAGATGGTATTAGAAGTAATCTGAAATTAAGCACAGAAGTATATAAATATAAACCATATGTAAATAGTACTAATCCGATAAATGAGAATGTAGTAGATATGGCATTACTCCTGGCTAGAAAGAATGCGTATGGTGGAAAGAAATCTAAGAAAACAATGAAATCCAAGAAAACCAAGAAAACCAAGAAAACCAATAAAAATAAAAAGCGCAGAAAAAGCGTTAAATTGTAAAACAAAAATAAACATATCATATAATATAAGTTTTATCATATTATATGAAGCAAACAATTCTAAAAATCGGTTAAAAAGTTAACAGTTTTTTGTAAAGAATAAAATATAGAACCAAATAACACGCTTTTCAATAAAATGCCATAAAAATTAATATTGCCATCTGCATTGTATACTGATAAAAATGAAAAATTCTTATAAAACATAGTATTAATCATTGGCATTTGAAAAAAGAAAAATAAAACAGATACCAATAACGGTATTTGTAAGTCATACAGCAATTGGTCTATTGCGTTGGCTTTTTTCTTTTCTTTTTCGTATTTACGGATATTTTCGTCAGTTTCATCTTCATATTGCTTAACATAATCCTTTGTCAGTTTAGGTTTTGGGATATAATTTGGCTGTATTTCTTCATCATTTTGATAATTTGTTTGGTCCATAGGAATATCACGAGAAGGTAAACGCACTTGTGGCATATTTTGCAACATAGCTTGTTGTTCTGGTGGTAAAAATTTTTGTTGTGGGTTTTGTTGTGGGTTTTGTTGTGGGTTTTGTTGTGGGGGCCTTTGTCCATAATTTTGTGTATCCTGTGGTAATGGCATAATATTTGGTTGTATTGAATTACCATATGGGTTTGGATGTACGTTCATTGGTGCATAATTCGTGGTTGGTGGTTTATCAAATGAGTTATTATATCCACCCCCATTGTTTCCACCTTGAAATTGTGCGTTCCCCGGCACCATTTGAACTGTAATATTTTCTGGCAAATCAACGATTCGTGTAGTACCTTCCATTAAATATATATATATATATATACTATACGAATCCATGTTAAAAATAAATATACAACGAATATACAACGAATATACAATTTAACTACTTTCCTCCTAAAATGGATGGCATACTAGGGGGTTTTTCTTTGTCATTCGCTGATACATTAATTATTTTCTTTGTTTTATCGCATTTATCTGGAACCGTAGAATATTTGTAGCATTTTTCGCCATATTTATATATTTTTTCATCGAATTCGCTAATAACTGGCCCATTAAAGACAATACAATCTTTGTCGTTGCATACTTTTCTAAAAAATGTAGCTAATCCTAAACCTAATATTACAGAAATAAAAAAACGACCAAGAGGGGTATTAACTAATCTCTTAACATTAATCATTTTATACTATATGATATGTTAATATAATATAATATATTATTATAACTATACTTGTACTGGAATTTTCGATATTTTTTTTGGATTTTCTGGGCAAGATACCTCTTCTTCGACAATTGAAAAACAAGTATTGGTTATGTCTTTATACTGAAGAATATGTGCATTTTCGTGTGTAGGATATACATAGATTTTACGAGTAGCATCTTGTGTAGTAATATAAACTGCAAAAATACCAATTGCAAAACTAATAATGAATACAGGAATATTTATAAATTTTAACAAATTCATCGCTATAATTTATAATATAGGTTTATTTTTTATTTCGGTCTAGTCTATTTTTTTCCTTTTTTCCCATTTTTCTTTTTCTTGCTCGTTTTTTCTTGATTTGATGGTTGTTTATTATCAGATGATGAAAATGCAGCTACCAATTCTTCATCTGTTAATGGAACACTACTTCTCTGCTGTTGCTCTTCACCTGGCATTCTAAATACATAATTATTTGGAGCAGAACCCTGATCAATAACAACATTTGTAGCGTTTGTAGTCATTTGCATTTGTTGTCGTTTTGCCTCTATTTTACTTCGCATACGTTGTCTCATTTCTTCTTTTTTAGTCATTTGATTTAATGCAGACGTATTAATGCGCATGTTTTTACCCATACCGCCCATACCACCTGCAAATTTTTTCAACATTTCATTTAATTCACTTCCTCCACCCATTTGCTTCATTTTTGCTAAAATATCAGTAGCTTCCTTCATAATCTCGTCTTTTGATATTTCACCACTGTCCATTTTATTTTTTAATTTATCGCCAACGGTTTTCACTAAATCCATCATTTTTTTTGGATTTTTCATCATTTTCTTTAATACATCTTGTGTGGTATGTTCTGTATTTTCACCATTTGTTGCAAAATCTTCGCCCAATATATTCGAAAATTCTCCTGATATTTCTTCTGCTAACTCCTTTGCTAATGTTCCAATTTTACCATCAAACAATCCTCTTAAATGTTCATGTAGTTCTTCAATATTTGGCATTCCGTCTTTTGCATCAAACTTAAACTCATGTTTTTGTTCTTCGGAATCGCCATCTGTAGCTTCTTTATTTTCTGCATCTAAATTAACACCCATATTTTCAAAGAAATTAGTTATCCCTTCCATTGTATCTTTTAATTTTTCTTGTAAATCATTTTCGTCAATACCATCAAACATATTTGCAGTATCCCCAAAAATCGATTTATCTTTCACTGAACCAATGACAGTAAATAATAACAACTGTAAATATTTCCAAATGGTCTTTTTTGTATTTTCACTTACTCCTTGACAGTTATATAATAACTTAAAATCAATATTTGGTAAGAAAACAGCGTTTGTTTCATTAGTTGGTTCGAATATTTCTACATTTTGGTATAATATATCAAAAAAACGCTCCGGAAAACTTGTTAAACAATGTTCGAATAATTCCTTATATACGTTTTCATCACAAGTTTTCCATCTATCCCATAAATAAGAATATTCTGGAAAAGTAATTGATAAGTCATTGGTAAAATCTACTATAATAGATTTGAAATTTTCAGGAATTATAACTTCTGTCATTTATAACTTTTCGAAATAAATTTTTATATAGTATTGTAGAAAAATACTTTAATTTGGATTACGCACATTTTTTGTATTATTATAATTCATCGGCGATCGCGAAAAGACCGAACCCGGCTGCGAGCCCGGCTTCTTCTTTAGCGGCAGCTTTGACATTTTGCTGAATGTCAAAGTTAGCTAATATCGCAAATGCATCATCGGTATCTTTTACTGGGTTATATGTTGATCTATCCAATATGACTGTGTTGTTTATATTTTGGTAGTTGTTTTCTGTAATATATAATTTTTCATTATCGTTGGACAATATTCCTGAATTAATTTTATAATAAACAGGCTTAATATTCAAATTCTTTATATTTTCCAAAGTGCGCGTTATTACATACCATAACCAATTATTATTTTTTTTTATTTTCACAATGCTATTAACAACATATTTATCAATTTTCATTGTGATATCAGCAGGGGTATTTGCATTTTTATCCAGATAAAGAAAAAATTTCGGGGTTATTATTTGGTCGGTGTTTTTTACAAATAAAAAATTATTTGGTGTAAAATAGTTTATTTTATATTCTTTATCTTTAACTTTAACCTTTGTTTCATAATAATATTCTTTAATATTTTTATCTTCTCCAATTATATTACCTAAAATATTACCTAAAATATTACCTCCATATATTCGTTTTTTAGTTTTTCTTTGTTTTTTTACTTTTCTTTGTTTTTTTACTTTTCTTTGTTTTTTAGATTTTTTTCCACCAGCAGTATTTCTAGTTAATTCATCGGATGATTGTATTCGATTTGGAGGTAAAGTTTCGTAATATTTTTCTTCATTATTCGCAAAATTTGCCATATTATATATATATATATATAAAATTGATTTTTTTATGAACAATATGTAATGAGTAAAATACAAGAAAACTTTTATTGAAAATGTATAAAATAAACCGATGGATTGATATTGAAAATAGTAAAGATGATAATATTTGGAACAATTTATCATTAAATCCAAATCCAAATGCTATACATTTATTAGAAAAAAATCCTGATAAAATTTTTTGGTATTGGTTAACATTGAACCCAACCGCTATTGATTTATTGAAAAAATTATTGAAAAAAAATCCAGATAAAATTTCTTGGCGTGGTTTATCGCAAAATCCAAGTGCTATTGATTTGTTGAAAAATAATCTAGATAATATTGATTGGCATAGTTTATCAAAAAATCCAAATCCAGATGCTATCCAATTATTAGAAGAAAATCCAGATAAGATTGATTGGGTGTTATTATCAGAAAATCCAAATCCAGATGCTATTGATTTATTGAAAAAAAATCCAGACAAAATTAATTGGGAACATTTATCATATAATCCAAATCCAGATGCTATCCAATTATTAAAACAAAATCCAGATAAAATTTGTTGGGGTGCTTTAGTAGATAATCCAAATGCTATTCATTTAATAGAACAAAATCTGGATAAATTACATTCTAGTTGTTGGTGGCGATTAACCCGAAACCCAAATGCTACCCATTTATTAGAAAAAAATCCATATAAAATTGATTTGGGTATGTTAGTACGCGTGCCAAGTATGCTTGATTATGATTATGAAACAATAAAAACGCGTTGTAATATTTACAAGGAACAACTCATACAAAAAACAATGCATCCTTCAAGAATTCAAAAATATTTAGATATGGGTATAAGTATTGATGAATTAGATAATCATTTATAGACATTTTCATTTACACCCTCCCTTGAAGAAATATCTCAAAATTTTTATAAAATTGATTTATTTTACTGAAAATATACAACTATACATATATTAATGTACTATTCAAATATTTAAATTAATAATGTCTCTTCGTCGCAGCAATAGAATTTACGAAATCGGCGAACGTAAATATACAGAAGCTAAAAACCAAATGGTATTCTTGGGCAATAAATCTACATCTAAATCTACATCAAATATTACTGAAAAAGCAAATAATGTAAAAGAAATGTATAAACTCGTTTACGCAACTAAAGAATTATTTCACACATATGGAAAAGAAGAATACAACGTTGTTTTTATGAGAACATACATAAATTCTGGGTATAGAGTACTGAATGAACCATCTGTTCCCAAAGGAATTGTTCGTATGATCAAACCTACTATAATGAAAGCAATTAAATATGCTGAAAAATATTTACAAGAACGCGGATTATTGGTTCGTAGAGCTTTGTATAAATGTGAAAAAAACACGTCCTACGATTCAGTTTGTATTATTTATTCATATTTGTAGTCAGTCATGTTTGTTTCATATTTTATTTTATTAATTTTTACACCTTTTTTGGTTTATTTCTTTGTTTTCTTTGTTTTCTTTGTTTTCTTTGTTTTTCTTACTTTTTTATTTTTGTATTTTTTACTAATTTTCTTTTTGCTATAATTTTTACCACCATATCTTGAAATATCATTTTTTAATAGGTCTGCTTGATTAATTAATGCTTTAGTATAATCGTCATTATTATCGTAACTATTTTTATATTTTTCAAAAACTGAGTTTGAGAGAAATTCTAATCTTGGTGGTGTATACCTAATATCTTCTTTTCTTAAATTTTCCAAAACAATAGGTTTTTCATCATTGTCACTATGTCTTTCAAAACCAAAAGAACTTCCACTATCTTCTACTTCTTCTTGGTATTGGTAAACGTTTTCTAATTTTTTATGAAGTTCATGAAGTAGCGTATCCATTTTCTTATATTCAAGTTCTAATTCAACATTATCTACTTTTATTTTTCTTGATTTCTCCAATTCATTCAAACGGTTTCCAAGAAAATTATAAAGTTGTTCTAAACATTCTACATCCCATATTATAAATTTATTATCATCAAATTGTTTTAAACAATATGGTGTTAATTCGTTTTCTATATTAAAAAAATTCATACGTATCTATTATATTATATAATAGATAATAGATAATATTTACATATCAATCTTTCTTATTGTTATCCGGATTGATTATTTCATTTCATTCATTACACTATTTCAATTTTTTGTACATAATAAAATATGAATAAATAATATAATAAAATTCCTATGTTTTTATACAATATGCACAATATATCTAGATTGGAAGGTGAATTCAATGAAATTATTCATTTAAGTACTGAAATCATGAATAAGAAAACCGCTCTAGATGAAAAATTAAAACAATTAAAAGAACAATACAATGAACTTGTTAAACAAAACTCAAAGAAAATATTTCTATTTTGTTTAGATTCTTTTTATTTCCAATATAAAGTTCTCCATGTAGAAATGGAACAGTTTCATCGTATGTGCGCATTAATTCATAATCGTATATATGGTGATTATTATAAGTTATTCAATATTATTTTAATGCAATGTAAGGAGAACAATATCCAAGTTCCAGGATTAGTGCGCGAATCAGAACAATTTCCTATATACAAAGATTTAGAACCATTTTTAGAATACAAAATAGAAGATGTAATCAAAATCCACGCTGATATATTATCTTTAATAAATGAGGTTTATATGTTGTATGTATCCAATCAGAAAAATATACACAAACATAACGATAGAATTCACGCTGGGTTCTCCATAACCAGTTTTATAAATACACTCTCATATGAGAACGTACTAATCAAAGAACAGATTGGATTATATTCAAACTACATGGCGTTTTATCATAATTCACAAAAAACGTATTTAACCAAATTATTAATAAAAATGGACGGATTTATACGTGATATCGAAGACGAAGTTCTCATAAATCATCGCAGTATAACACGTATGTATGGTAATAACAATACAGACGTATTTGATTTAGAGAATGTCGATTTATTAGAAACAACTGATATTGAAATTGAACATTTATTGGAAGAATCTGCAAAATTAATGAGCGGTAGTGAGACAATTATTCAAAACTTAGAAGAAGTAATTGAATTGCAAAGTAAGAATAAATCAAGTTCTAACGTTGATACACAAACAAATAATGCAAAAGAGGATGCATCTGAAGGTGTGCCTGAACGTGCATATGATAATAATAATAATAATAATAAAAGCATTATATTGGATGATTTTGTTAATCCATCTAACATAGATGAACTTTCAAGTGCAGTAAATAACATAGCGATTGAGGTTTCAGAAGAGCTCTCTAAGTCAGATATTGATATAATTAACTCATCAACTGAAGATAATATATCGATCAATGCTAAGAGAATTGATTAATAACAATCAATCGAGTTATATACAAATCATATTACACACGCGTTATTTTTAGAAAAATAATTTATTTAACCAAGTATCTATTCTATTTATATTATATATATTGTAAATATCTGAAATATGGAAAATAAACCAAAAACAAGTGAAAATGGTTCAGAAGTGAATGAAAACAAAACTACAACTGCAAGTGCGCCTGAACGACCACCTGGAAAAGTTATCAAATGGTCGAATGAAAACGAAACCATTTTAGTCGAATGGTGTGATACAGCTCAATGTTATAAATGGTTGCATTCAAAATGTCATAGTAAATTGTCTGTAGCTCATGCATGGTTTACTATACCAGCTATCACTTTATCGACAATCAGTGGTACAGCATCGTTTGCCCAAGCCAGTTTACCTACTAATTTACAAGCATTTGCTCCTGCTGTAATTGGTAGTATAAATATCGCTATTGGTATTCTTACTACAATTCAACAATATCTAAAAATATCAGAATTAAATGAAGCCCATCGCGTTTCGGCTATTTCTTGGGATAAATTTGCGCGTAATATTCGTATTGAATTATCAAAAGATCCAGCAGAGAGAACAGAGGCGGGTTCATTTTTAAAAATATGTCGTATGGAATATGATCGTTTGATGGAGACAAGTCCAGCGATTACACCGAATGCAATTTCTGAATTTACTTCTACGTTTCAAGGTAGAGTTGGAACTAAAGAACGAGAACGTTTCGAAAAATTACGCAAACCTGATATATGTAATATTATTGTAAGCGCAGAAGACAGTCGCCATCATTGGTATTTAGAAGATCCAGATAAAAACAAGGAAGACGTAATTCAACAAATGCCATCGTTTGATGAGCATGAAATTGCCGAGAGAATTCGTATACGGGTAGAAACAGAACACCACAGATTAACCGAATTAGAACGATTACATAGAGAACGAGAACAAGAAGAAAAGAAACAAAAAGAGCGTTTAAGTCTATTAGAAAAAGATGCAGTAGAACATGCTAATAGAATGCAACTTAATATGGATATGTTGGATAAATACGTTGATAAATTTGTAGAGCATGCTGGAAGAAAACCACATGCAGATGAAATTGAATTAAATATGAAAAGCGAAGTTGATAATGAAGCACTTCATATTTTCTTACAAAATTATAAGTTAGATGTATAATTCTATTTTCTTATAACTACAAAGTAAATTAATGCTGCAAACATAATAATCCATGCTTTTATCGCACTCGATACATATAGTTTATTTTTTATTGGGAACATTAGTACTATATAATATAATATATACGCAGCGACAATAATTAATGCTATCCAATATGTTTTGGATAATGCTACATTATTTAACAAAGAACTATATGGAAAAAATATAGTTAATATTACATAATTTAACATAGACAAAATATATTGAAACGTACTTTGCTTTGATAATTTTATTGAATATGTATTAAGAAAGTCTTTTTTTGATTTCTGTGATATAATTGCACTATATACCGATGGTAAAGTCTGATTATCAGTATTCGTATTCGTATTCGTATTCGTATTCGTATTCGTATTCGTATTCGTATTCGTATTCGTATTTTTTTCAGGTATTATATCTAGAATATGCATTATTATATATATTATAATAGATTTGTATATTTTTACAGAGATAACATACGCTTTACTTAACGACTAAATATCTTTATCAAAATATATTTTGTGAAACAACATAAAAAGACACTGCAATATATAGTATATAAGTTAAAGATAGCTTTTCAATTGCTAGTTAAAGCTTTAAACAGTTAAACACAAACAGTTCCCAGCTTCTATTCCTTTAAAATGTACTATGACGATATTTATCATCCAGTTGCAGATGACGGTGCAATCGACCGCGATTTATTATCCGACGAAGATGAAACCATTATTAGTAGGTCATACATTAATAAAAGCGAACGTGCTCGCAGAAGAAAAATGTTAGAAGACATTAAAAAAATGGACCCTGGATATAGATGTTTTTATACATATACTGATAATACCGAAACATCTGAACGCGTTAGAGTCGAGGTTTATTCTACAGATACTACTCCTGGGGTTAAAATTCGCGACGCTATTACTGGTTCAAGACATAATCAAAAAGTAGGATCATATGATGAGGATTTATTTTTCAAGGTAAGAATGTCGATTTTTAAAGATAATTTCGTATCTACTACTCTGTTTTACGATTCACCTGAAGCGTTTGAACGACATCAACATACTACTGTTAAACCAGAAGAAAAAGAAAGATGGGTTGAAAAACAACAAGAAAGAATGTATTTTTTACAAAGCAATAGAATAGAATAGAATAGAATAGAATAAATTATATTATATTTTTCATATAATACAATTGCATTTATACAAAATTAGAAAAATTAGAAAAATTATAAAAAAACTATTATGTAAATCTATGTAAAATATTATACATTGTTTGTTATATCTTTTTAGATACTTTGAGATATTTACGTTCTGAAATTATAGTGAAATTCACATTATTATAATCTTGTTTATTCGCATAAGATGAACATGAATAACATACGCCTTTTTCAACCAAAATATTATATGCTATATTTGAAGATATATAATATCGTATATCATCGGTATCGATCATTCTTATACTATTTTGAAATAATTTTGAAAATTTTTCTATTTCGGACTCATTTGTAATATCGAATAAACACAACAAAATATTCAATTCTGGATGGTTTCTTAGATAGTCTATATTTTTATGTAATCCCTTTTCATTATAATTATAAGAACAACAGAATATATTATAATTTCTAAAGTATTTTCGATCGTAATCATCTTCTTTTAATTCATCGAAATTAACATATTGTTTTGCATTTGTATAAGCATCCAAATCCAAAATTTCTTGTATTTCATTTGGTATGCCAAATCTAGGTTGTTGATAACCATCTCCACATGCAAATATCATTTTACGTATTAGTACGTTTTCTATAAACTCTTCTGGGATTGTCTGTGTTTCATTTCTGAAATCGATTATGCGTTTGTCTATGTGTTTTATATTAGCAGTTTTCATTTGTCTATATTGAAGTTATATTATCAGTATTAAATAACATAAAATTATAATGTCATAACAATATAATAAATGATTGGTTCAATTTTTTTGACGTGCATGATGATAAATGCATATGATTTTTCGAAAGACATCACACCATCATCCATGCCAAAAGATAGATTAGAAATATATCAACGAAATTTACCTGCATCCAGAAATTATAATTATGGAATAGATGAACGTCCCCCAAATATAGATGAAATAAAAAATCAATCGATTATGGATCCATTATTTTTAATTTATGGAGGACGTGTTTTTGGAAAAAATAAAATAGAAAAATCTTATGTACCAAAATCAGAAATGGATATCATATTTGCACTTATGATATTACAGAAAAAACAAAATTTATTGAAAATATTAGAATCAAGTACTATTTCTCAATATGAAAAAATAGCACATTTAGACGAATATAAAGAATTAGAACAAGATAGTATAGCTCCGAATATATCTGCTGGAGGGTTGAATCTATATGGAGATTGGTAAAAAAAATATAAAATATAATATAAGATAAAAATTTATATACTATATTATAATGCGCGCGATTGCTGTTTTTCAGGGAAAAAAGGTGAAAGGTACTGTTGTATTTACCGAAAACAAAGAAAATGGGAGTATAATCATCGATTTGGATATAACTGGATTGAAAAAAAATGGAATCCATGGGTTTCATATACATACATACGGTGATATGTCGGAAGAGTGTGAATCTATGTGCGCACATTTCAATCCATTTAACAAAACACATGGCGGAATCGATTCAAAAAACCGCCATTTGGGCGATTTAGGTAATATATATGCAAATGGAAACGGTGATGCATGTTATAATTTTACAGATAATCAAATAAAGTTGCTAGGAACAAAATCAAATATTATTGGTCGAGGATTGATAATTCACGAAGATCCTGATGATTTAGGAACAGGTAATAATGAAGCTAGTTTAATTACAGGTAATTCCGGAAAAAGAATAGCATGTGCTGTAATTGGGTATGCGCGACCTTTGTAATAAAATAATTATATAATATATATTATCTATATTATATAAATGGATACAAAAGTACAATTACCATCAATTAATGGGGTTCCTATAATTACATATGGTTTAATTGGATTAACTACCTTAGTATTAGCATACATAACGTTTCAAGATGATTCGAGTGAAGAAAAAATAGATAGTAGTCCAGAGAACAATACATTAGACAAATCGGATTATTACGAAAAACCTGAATACGATAAACCGGACTACGATAAACCCACAGATGAAGATGACTATAAACCACAATCAAATAATAGTATGTTATCGCCATTTTCATCCGATATTTCTAACGAAAAACCTATTGAAAACCAAAATAAAAATCCGTTTATGGGCGGAAAATACAAGAGAAAAACAAAATCCAAGAAATCAAAAACCAAGAAAGATAAAAAATCGAAAACAAAACGTAGAGTAAAAAAGTAAAATAGAAAAAGTTTAGTCTAATAATTCAACGCATCTTTCAAAAAACTGATTCACTTCAGAAATAGACGAACTATTTACAGAATCATCTGGTATTAATGTCTTATTGCGCTTTCCCCAACACAACATTGCGGGTATTCCTCTTAACATTTTCTTGTTTAAAAAATGACCATATACTTTAATGTATTTATCAATATCTATTTCATAGAAACTTACCGTGTCTGGCAATGTATCAACACATTCTTTAACATGACTTGCTATCTGCTTACATGGCCCACACCATTCTGCTGAAAATTTTAAAATAACTAATCCAGGATTATTTTGTAAAATGTCAATTTTAAATGATTCGATATTATCAGTGAAGGTAATTTCTGTAGCCATTTCGTTTATATATTATAAAACATAGTTTTTATATTATATTCATTTTTTATATTTTGTGATTGATAAAGAAGATATATGTATTATATATGTCCGATTATACTTTTCCATTTTCTACATGTGAACGACCTCATAAAAAAGGACTAGCTCAACCATATTCTGTAATATTTAATATAATTATATGTACAATTGTCATTTATTTTTTACTACAGACAAAAAACAAATATTCATTTTTCCTGTTGTTCTCAATATTATTATTTGAATTATTTCATACTTTTTCTCATTCGGTGCATTTAGATAGTACAATACAAACAAATATGACACATTTTTTAGCATATTTGGTGAATTTTGCATATTTTATAACATTATATAATTATTCGCATCATTTTCCTAGTTATATCTTTGTGATTTATTTAGGTGCAGTAATATTATTTGATTTATATGCATTCAATAAATTATCCTTCATGTATTATTTGACAACCCAATTTTTAATTTTTTTCAGTTTATTCATCTATTATTATCGTTTTTTTCCAAAATCTATGAAGAACCGAATTCCGCTCATTTTTGGACTTGTTTTTTTAGTATTACTATTATTTTTAAATGAAAATATGAACTGCGAAAACATGTTGAAATTATTTCCTAATTTTCCATTTCATATATTGATAGAGATGTCTGCAGTAGTGATTGCATATAATATTTGCAAAGTATTTTACTTACTATAGATAAAACTCAACAATTCGATAAAATATATATTTGTAATATATATTACAAGTATATAATATGCAAGCATATACAAAAACTGAAATTAATAACGGTATCTCAAATGTTAAAATGGGAATGCCAATGAAAGATTTAACTAGTGATAATAATGCTACATTTGAAATGAATCGAAGACTTTTTCAAAAAGCATATATACCTCCTAATAATTTCGCTATAAAACAACAAGGTAAAACTGTTATGCAACGTGAAACTTTAGGATTAAGTAATAACCAAGTAATAATTGACGGACCAAAAACATTTTATCAAAAGAAATGGATTGGTGGTAATCGCGATGCTTCTCAAGTAGCTAAAAATAGAAGAGTTAATGCAACTGGAGCCGTAATGGCAAATGTAAACAATCGACCAACCTCTTTCAAAGACATTGTAGATACAAATACTGCAAGAGAAGCATTACGTAGGGTACGCGGAGGGGGTGCTGCGAATGTTCCACAAATAAGTGCCAAACATTACACGAATAATTTCGACGTTTTCAAATATTAAAATTAAATATACTGTGTATTTTCTATTTTCGAGTTAAATAAAATAGAAAATAGATTTACCATATAATATATATAATGTCGGGTAATCAAACACAAAGTCAACACAATTTAAATATAAATATGTATTCTTTGGAAGAATTATTAGGACTCTTTGATTTAACATACGACCTTGATATGGAAGGTGTTAAACGTGCAAAGAAAAAAGTATTAATGCTACATCCAGATAAATCGCGTCTTTCATCGGATTATTTCATTTTCTATAAACGGGCATTTGAAGTAATTGTCCATTTTTATGAAGAAAAAACACGTCAAAATCGTGCAGTTCCTACAGAAGAGGTTAAATATTCACCGATGAATACATCTCAGCAAAAGTCCAAACAGGTGAATGAAGTAATAAATAATATGAAAAAATCCGAATTTCAAAATAAATTTAATGAAATGTTTGAACAAAATATGAGAACTGCACCCGATCCTAAACGTAATGAATGGTTTAAGAAAGAAGACCCTATATTTGACATAAATGAAAAGGTATCTACCCAAAACATGGGACAAGTATTTGATACTATTAAACAACGTAGTATGGGTATGGTACAATATAAAGGTGTGCAATCATTAAATAGTGGAAGTGGAACCAATATATATGACGATGAAGATGATAATTCATATGTAGTATGCGACCCATTCAGTAAATTGAAATACGATGATTTGAGGAAAGTCCATAAAGACCAAACCGTATTAGCAGTAAGCGAAAAAGATTTCCAAAAAGTTCCACAGTATAGTTCAGTAGACCACTTTATGAGAGAACGTGGCAATCAGAATCTTAGGCCATTGGAAAAAACACAGGCAGAAAAAATGATAGAAATGCAACAAAAAGAGCATGATAAAATGATAATGAAAAAACAATACAATGCAAATTTGAAAACCATGGAGTACGAAGAAAAAAACAAACAGGTACTTTCCAACTTTCTGAGAATTGCATAATAAATAGTTGAAAAAACATCAAAAACCGGGTGTTTTTATAATCAAGTTCTCCATAGGTAAAAAAATAGGTTCTATTATTAATAGAATTTTTTTGAAAATGGACATTTTAAAAATGTCCTTTTTTTATTTTATGAAAATACTTTTCCAAGGACTTTTTTCCAATTTTTTCGAAAACCCGGGTATTTTACAAGTATTATCATATATGGTGTTATCCTATACAAATTACAATCGGCCCTTACCATAATATTTTTTTTGGAAAAATGGTCAAAAAACGGGTTCCCTCAATTTTTGGCCAAAAAAAAATCGGACATTATTGTAAATGGGTGAAATATTTAGGAGAAAAAATGAGGTGATATTTTCTGAACAAAAATTATGTTATGATAAATGCAGCGAAAATAATTGTACAATCGATGAAAATAAAAAAAGTACCTCCGAAAAATACCCCAAAAAAATAACCGAATTGGGTAATAATACTGGAGTAAATTATGCCGAAAATGACCCCCAAAAAAGAGGTAATCAATATCAATGTTCTCTATGTAATGTAGAATTTGTAAGAAAAGATAATTATGATAGACATTTATTAACTAAACGGCATATTACAAATTCTAAATTGAATTGTGAAGAATTGTATTGTAATGTTTGTAATATCAAATATAGTAGTAAAAAAGATTTGAAACGTCATTTTGGAACAAATAAACATTTACTGAATATTGGAGAACTTAAAAAACCGAACACATTTGATTGTGAAATTTGTAATATTTCATTCAACAAAAAGGCGATATTAAATAAACATTTTTTAAGTAAATCTCATATAATAAAAGAAATCGATCATAGTAATGTAAATAGCGAACCTATAAATAACGGAGAATCCGCGAAACCAGATACATTGGTATATTTGGATGTAATAAATAAAATGTTAGTGGAGAACAAAGAACTACGCAATTTTTTTGTAGGACAAACCCAAGAATTGATTAAAGTTATGGTAGAACAAAATACAAAGATCATTGAATCCAATAAAAATAATATAAGTTCGGTATCAAATAACAACACCAGTAATATAATACACGGAAATGTTAATAACCATAGATTCAATATCAATTTCTTTTTGAACGAAAAATGCAAAGACGCTATTAATTTGCCCGAATTTATAGAAAATATTGAAGTATCTCATATGGATTTGGAGAACAATGCACAATTAGGTTTTGTAGATGGAATCTCAAAGATAATATTGGATAATATGAAACAATTAAGTGTGTATGAACGACCAATACATTGTACCGATACAAAGCGCGAAACATTGTATGTTAAATATGATAACAAGTGGTCGAAAGAAGATTCAGAAGAAAAATTAAATAAAGCTATACAAAATGTAAGTTATAAAGGGATCGGCGTATTAAATGAATGGAAAGAATCAAATCCTGAATACCAAGATATTAATTCCGAGTTCTCTGAAAAGTGCTTAATTATGACAAAAAATACAATGGCTGGATACAATCGTGAATCATTCTATCCCAAGATTATAAAAAACATATCCAAAGAAACGGTTTTAGACAAGATGCAAATAGAATGATAATACATAAAATAAAATAACATAAAAATAAATAGAGGTATTATGTTATTATAGTAAAGGAACTATGAGATTCATCATAAAAACGATAAAACACTTTATAAAAAATGAACCACCAAGAATATTGGGAAGATGGAATATTGATTACTGTAAAAAAAAGATGAATAAAAAAATCGACTTATCAAATGAAGACCATTGTGGTCCATGTGGCGAATATATACTTACGAAGAGAGCTAATCCACAAGTTAACATTGTTAATACTACTACTACTACTACAAAAAAAGAATGATTGTGTATGTAGATGCCTATATTATATTTTACAATCGGTATAATATAATATCTTTTGTAAGCGTTTATGAGTTGATAATGCGTTCAATTATTTCGAATCGTTTATCATTTAATTCACTTGTACTAGAACTACCGTTGTATGTAAGTTGGTTTGGATGAATACGATAATACACAAGAGGTTCTCCAATATTGTACAAAACACCATATTTTTTTAATACACGTAATTCTAATTCAAAATCTTCACATAGAATCATTTCAGTATTATAATTACCAACAGACATAATTGCTGATTTTTTATAACATAGAGATGGATGATTCATAAACCAATGCGGTTTTACACTTTTATATCCATCCAATGTAATAGTTTGAGGATGATTTGTAATTTGAAGAAACTGTTTTACATTTGTTTGTGGGTTTTCGGAAAACATTTGAACATTTGAACCACATAATACACATTCCGGATGTGATTTCATAAATTGCAATTGTTTACTAATTCTATCTGGATGCATAATATCATCCGAATCCATTCTTAAAATAATATCATTTGAACATAACTCAATACCTTTATTCAAAGATAAAATTATCCCGCAGTTAGTCGGCATTTTTTCATATACTACCTTTGTCCATCGTGTAGTTTGTTTGAATTTATCCAATTCAATCTCAAGTAATCGTGTAGATAAATCATCCGATCCATCATTAATCCATACTATTTCTATTCCAAAATGCCCGACTTGGTTTTTAATCGATTCTAAACATTCATGAATATACATATGTTTAGTATTATAACTCGGAATCAATACAGATACCCATTCAGAAGGGTCTTTAAATTCATTCGGCAATTCAATACCATTCATAATTTCATAATTTTGTTTTGTAGAACCCCACTCTTGGTATGCATATACTTTTTTATGTCCATTGTATCTATCCCCGGTGAAATGTATAGGTAAAAAAGAATAACTTGGATATACCATAAATGACGAATATTTTCCAGTTTCAAGTAATCGTGTAAGTAATCCAGGTCCTACAGTATACCAAGCACGATGTCCACATGTTTCAGGGCAAGTATCATTTGTAAGAATCCAATCAATTGCCGCTCTACATAATGGATGGTTTGGTATAAATCCCATTGTTCCTGTAGCGACTAATCCTTTACGAACATTTTCATTTTCAAATCCAGCAAATGCCGTTTTTGATAAAAAAGATTCGTCAAATGGTTCTATACAAATAGAATCTGCGTCTAAAAAAATACCACCATAATGATATAATATTTCCCAACGTATAATATCAGCCTTACCGTTTATTTCTGACATTCGATCTATTTCGCGTTGGCATTCGAATTGAATTCCGCGTCTAGCAATCTCAGCTTCAGTCCATCTGATGTATTCGTAATCAGGGTGTTTATCGCGCCATGTATCCATAAATTTTGAAGGCATTGGTCTTGGGCCGATCCATAGTTGGTGTATTATTTTTGGAATAGTCATTTTACTTAGATGTTTTGACTAATAACTTCTATATTGTTTTGTTGTGAAACATTTTTTGGTTCTGCAATTATATCGTATTTTATGTTTTGATCATAACTTACATTTGATATGATGTCATTTTTAACAGAAGATATTATAATACTATGTTCATTGACTTTTCGTCTTAATTCATTTATTTCTTTTTGCATATTATGAATTGTTTCAGTAAGAGTATTTATAGTCGTTTTTAATTCATTTATTTCTTGTGTTCCAAAATGAGAATTATTCGAATTTTCCATATTCCATCTAACTGTTTTTTTTGGCTGCAAATTATCGGGTAATTCTTCAATGGGTAGATCGATCGGTTTTGTAGGGATAAATATCTTATCATCAATTATTGTAATCGATTTTTTTTGAGGAAGATCATAATTAACTTGCTTAATGTTTTCTATATCTAATTCGCGTTGTTTTAAATGGTTCTTAACCAATTCTTCCATGTTTTCAATGGCTGCATCTTCTACTTGTTCTTGGAAAACTGGACGCGGAGGTTCTATTTTACGATTCATATCTTCATATTCTTTCTGTCTTTCTAAAAATTGTTTAGAATATGATTCTGATTTGCTTTCCATTCGATGAGATGCAGATGGTTCTAAAAAAGGATTTGGTTTGGAAAATGAATTTAACCCAGAGGATTGTAAATTAGTAGTAGTAAAACTACTATTACTATAAGATTCGATTTGTGGTCGATTGTGTTTAATTTTTTGTAGTTCTCTAATCATATAACTGATTGTATCTTTGTTTAATTCTTGTAGTTGAATATTTGTTAATTTACGATGTTTATTTTTTTCATACATATGGCCAATTATTTTTTTGAACCATAGAGTCTTCTCTTCGTCTGCAATATTACGAATAAACATAGGCACAGTTTTAATTGTGTACCATAAAATCCGTTGGTTCCCTTCATGAATATATAGAGCCATTCTGAATAATTTTATGTTATTTTTCTTATATTACATAAAATTATTTATCTATATATCTTTTTCAATTTTCTCATTTTTCATAAATAAAATCCGTATTCGGGGAATTCAGGGAATTCGGGGAATTCGGGGAATTATAGAATAGAGTATCTAATATATTTGAGTTATTCTTTGTATCATTGTATCCCATTTCGAATAATTCCATAAAATTGTATTTATTTTTGGATAAAAGAGTAGTATAATCGCTTATTTTTTTAATATATTTTGTAGGTACATCCGGTCTCCATATACTTGGTGTAATATGCAAAGAAGATTTAACTATATCCAAATATGGGTATTTACTAAATCCACCATCAAAAGATATAATATCGTGGTATTTATTTATAGGTCCTCCGGTAATGAATGGTATATGCGAACTGGCAATACAACAATCTAACGCATCTTCTAAATCATTAAAATTAGAATAAATACTTGTTTGTAATTTAAGATTATTAACTGTAGTTACGCCAATAAATACGCGTCTTAAATCAAAATCACTTTCATTAAAATTAGTTAATATATTGGTTTTTATTTTATGTTCAAATTCGCGGATAGTTAAATCTTTTGGAAAAACCATATTTTCTCCCACAATTCTTGAAAACAAATTTGTAGTATCTCCTTTGTATGATAATAATATTGAAATCCATGCTCCAGCGGATGCTCCTGAAAAAATGAATTCGGATAAATCGTAATGTTCTTTAATGTATGTAATAATGCCTAATAAATAAAACCCTTTGAAACCAGCAGGAGAAATCGATATCATTTTTTTATCTTTAATAAATTCATTTTTCTCCAAATAAAATAGTTTTTGTTTATCATTCCAATTGGTACATTGTGTTTTTTCATGGTTATTAATAATTATTTGATTCGCTGTATTTTCTATTTTATTAACTATTTTGGAAAAAGTAAGTCTGGGTAAAATACCAACAACACGACGAGACATTGAATTATATATTTGAATGATTATTGATATGAATAAAGCAATGTATGCAAAATACATATATTATATACATTATATAATATATATTTATGTTTATTTATATTGTATATAAATTTATGGAGGACTACTACTACTACTAATACTACTAATACTAGGAGTTGGACTGAGTGGTGGTCGTGAAGAACTAGGTGGCGTTATTATTGGTAATCTAAGTCTATGGTGCGGATAAGATATTTCAATTGTAGTTTTTTCTTGAGGTTGAGGATACTCTTCAAAATCGGATTCGCTTAGTTCCATACTCTTATTTATTTCCGCTATTGACTCCTCTACGTCTCTCCAAGGTTGATATATTATTGTATCTACTATTGTTTTTGGAAAATCTCTTTTTGAAATTATTTTATAATTAAATAAAGGAAGTGTCTTTGTAGGGTCACTAGGGTCTGTAGGACCGTGTATCAACGATTCATATGCTACTATATCAACCGAATCTCCGCCCTTTATTTTTTTACTATTTTTCTTATTATTTTTTACACTTTTTCTGCGTTTATTTGTTCTTTTTTTATATTTTCGGTTTTTATAAGTTTGTTTCATTATATATATAATTATAAATAAATTATTTTCCTATTTTCTCTTCTAATTTTTTCAATCAATCCATCCATCGATTTTACTCATCATTTCTTTATGTCTAATATCCGGCAAAATAATTGTATATTGGAATCCCACTTGCAATTATCGTAATTCCTCCAATAATACCAATAAATAATTTGTCTTTCATATAATTTGTATGTAATTATATAAAAAATTATCTCTAATATAATAAAATGAAGAATTTTGTTAAAATTATCGATACTGTATCGCCAATTTTGAAACACAAAATTAAACCAAAAATATGCATTGAGTGTAAATATTATACAAAAGATTCCTTTTTACTTTTAGTGAATTTGGTAAATGTTCATTGTTTCCAAGCGAAGAATATAGTTGCTATTTTTTGGTGAATGGAAAAAATAAGAGTAAACCATATATAGATTGTTCTATATCAAGATCATACGATCATATGTGTGGTAAAGAAGGTAAATATCATGAAATTAAGGGTTAAAATAACGACTTATTCGACGTATTTTGGCATGGTTTCTAAAATTCGCTTTGTAAAGTCAGTAAGATTCTACAATCATTGTATTTTTTTACTAAATTGTGATAAAAATGATTAGGATTATCATTTGTTCTAAAATCCCCAGGCCAAAATTGATGAACGGCTAACGTAGTTTCATAATTATACGCTTCCCCCAGACAAAACTCCAATGCTTTTTCATATGTAGGTTTATTGATCAAAATATTATCATAGTTTGTGCTGAAATACAAATCTTCGTTTTCGTTATTGTATGGTATTTTTTCTATAATTTCAAGCATCTTCTTTTTATTTCTTAAAGAAAAACCACCATTTCCAATAAAATCACAGTTTTTTGTCGGTTCATAATTACACCTTAACCATGGCGATCCAACATAATCGTAATTCAAATACTCATTTATCATGTGTGCATTTTCTTTTAAAATGATTGAATCTGTTTGAAATACTATAAATATATCTGTATCAATATGGTCATATATTGTATTTTTATTAACTAATAAATGACTGTATGTTTGTGAATTCAAATTATCAATATATAAATTCACCAATAAAATTCTATTTTTGAATATAATATTCAATCTATCAACTATCTCAACAGCATATTCCGTATTATTTTTACCATGAAATAATATAATTCCCCATTCATCCGATAAACAATCACATATATTATTCAATACAAATTCTAATGCTTTATGTTTACGTGGTTCAACAATGATTGCAGTGTATTTAAATGATTGTTTATTTTCTGCATCCATGATTTTTAATTAATATATTAATTATTTCTTTATATATTATTTATTTCTTTGTAAATATCATGAAATTAAGGATTAAAATAACGACTCCTTAATTCTTCAACGTATTTATCAGGTATTCTATGTTTTTTGAAAAAATCGATTTTCTCTTTCGTGTTTTTAAACTTAATATCATCCGTTTTTCCAGTAAGCATTGTTATTGTGAAAAATAAACTATACATCCCACATTCGGTATTTCCCTTTTGATGTTCTACTGGGTAATTTTCATAATATTTAAAATAAATTGGTTTCTTTAAATTTTTTCCTTGTTCCATAACACGATTTACTAAACGTTTCATTTCTATAGGGGTTTTATTGGCAGCACTGTCAAAATAAAAAATAATTTTATCTTTAATATCAATAAACATGGATACCCAATGAGAACCATTTTGTGTATGTTCATCTAAATTAAATACAATTCCTATTTTTGTAATTTTATTATCAATATGTTCTTTTAATGAAAATTTGCATAATTCTTCTTCTACACAACGGTTTACATTTTTCATTTTAGAATCAAAGTCAATAAACGTTGTTCCGATCAATTTAAAATCTATATACTTTTCTTCATATTGTTCGAGAACATCCATAATATCAAAATTGGTAAGCCAAGCATTGTTATCTTTTTTCCATTCAGGAGGTTGTTTTGGCGCAAAAATATGTGCATAAATATTTTCACGCATTTCAATATCGTCGATTTGCTTTAACCAGCAATCTTCTTTATCGCAAAGCGTTAATCTATTTTTTAGTTCTACCCAAATTTCATACGGGTTTGTAGTTGTAATTTGTTCGGATAAATGATCGTTATTATATGCGCGTTTTATTTTATATAAAATTTCAGGTGTTAGACAACTATCTGAACGAATCGTTTTCCCTTCGACTACTGGACTACAATTCATTTTGTTTATTTTTCTAGTTTTATTATTTTTTTTTTGATTTTTTGTTTTTTTATTATATTTCGTTTTTTTATTGTTTCCAAAAAATGAATACATTTTATATTACAGTATATATATACATAATATAAAATTTGTTTTATAATATATTACTAAAACCGAGAACATAAAAAAATACAATATATACAAAGTTCTCAATATATACATATTCTTGTTTTTATTCAACTTTGGTTTTAACCAAATATGGTATCATCTTCTATTTTTATATAATCGGTAGGGGTTTGAACATTCACCTTAATTATATACATTTTTTTGTCTTTCGATTTATATAAGTCGAAACAAGTATAACCACCACCATTTGACCCGAAAATTTCATATTTTGGGGATGGGTTGTTAGGGTGATTCTTCATTTCGTTATACATTTTTTTACCGTCACAGTAAACTCTATCTGAAATATCGAAATGTCGTATGTTCTCTGCTGGTTCGTTTTCTGAGATAAATTTATCTAGTTCATCATATATTTTTTGTTTATGTGTTTCGCTATTTATTTCAGCATAGATTTGTGCAACTAATCTAGATAATGGATTATCATCATAGTAAGGATCTTCATCGAAATCATCATATACAAAACCATATTTTTTTTCTAATTTCTTCTGTTTTAAATATTGTCTATATCTTCGCCGTTTTTTTTGTTTGCGTGTTAGCGGTTTAGTATCTGGAATGTTGGTGTTAGTATTCATATTGTTGTATTATTCGTTAATTGTATTCATGTTATTCATTAAAAAATATTTCAATTTTTCTAAGTTTTTGATATATTTTTTTTACTTTTTATGTTTTTTGGTTATTTTGTATAAAATTTTTATATAGTAGAATTTAATCGCGTATGAAATGAGGTTTCAAGTACTTTTGCATATTGAAGTAGGTAAGTTCATCGGTAGGGGGTATTCTAAGAAGCTTACGAAGCTTTGCGTCGGGATTGATTATGCGGCCGTTTTTACTATCTTGAAGTTTGTTAACCGTAATATATCCATTAATTAATTTACTTACATCAACACGAGTAAGTTGAGTTCCAACTGGCACCTTTAAGAACTTGGCAAGCTCATCAGAGATTCGGGTTGGAGTAATAAATCCCGATGGAACTCTTGTTAGACCCGATGGAACTCTTGTTAGAAGAGTACTTGTGCTTCTATTTAGTTTTGGTTCGACTCTTGGTTCGACTCTTGGTTCGACTCTTGGTTCGACTCTTGGTTCTACCTTTTCCAAAGTAGGACGAGAAACGTTGTATCTATAAACTTTTCCGGATCTTGTTTGCATCTTGTATAATAATAGTACTTTATACCTATAATTATTTGTATTTTTATTCATTTCAATTTTTCTACATTATTCTCAAGACAACCGCGTTTTTCATCTTTTTCCAGAAAAAGCTCTCAAGTCAGAATTCATATAATTCGTTTTTTTCGCACCCTTACCCCAAAATGATTTGGTAGGTTCTTTATTATGATGGTTGTCATCTATATTCAAAAATAATGTATCTTCGTCCGCGGCATTGGAAGAATCATGATCGATATTTTCCAATTCTTTCATTTCGAAATATTGAATACAACTTCTTACATAATCATTGAACATATCATCTAAATGGGTTGTAATTTGCGTATTCGGATTATTGCAATAATCATTCGTAATTTGCATGATTTGGTCTTTGTATTTATTTATTTTTCGATAATGATCCATATGTTCTTCGTATTTCTTCGGATCAGATTTAGATAAATATTTATTATATTGGCTTTTGTTTGTTAAAAACTCCAAAGTAAGTTTATCCACATGTTGATTCGTTGTTTTTTGAATCATATTTGTATCTTCATTCGGTTCAATGTCGTCCATATGTATAACTTTGGATTTTATTTGGATTTTATTTGGATTTTATATTTTATACGTTTTCTTTTTGTATGTTTTTCGAATGTGTTTATTTTTTCTTTTAGATGATATTTTTTGGTTTAATTTAGAACCAGCTCGTTTCTTATTAGTAATACGCCTTTCAGGAGAAAGTTCAACTGGGATTGATTCAATTGGTGGTAATTGGGGTCTTCTCATAATACTTGATTCTATACGCGATAAGAACGTATTTTTTATATCTCCTTCAACTTTTCCTATTTTTAGAGGTTCTCCTAAATTTATATTTTCATTATACCCATAGTTATCAATATTTTGTGAAGGATTAAATATAGTAGCATTTGTTAAAGGTACAAGTTCATTCGTATAATAGCGAACATCTTCACTAGGAACATATGTTGCATTGTTTATTTCATTTACCTTAGCTTCTTGTATTATATTATTGAATGAATTTTCGTTATTTTTATACATTTTATTTTTCACGACATCTCTTAATTTATTCCAACGTCTTCTAGTAAATAAATGACCCAGCCGATTAGGTGGTCGTATTTTTTTTGGTATTAGCGATCTATCCATATACATAATAGTTATATTATATCCAAAAGTGAATATTTTACTAATTGTAGTAAATTCCTGAGAAAAATATCCTTATAATAGTATATAGTATATATAATGACGTCAATAATTGCGCCAATTAGTTCACAAACTGTAGAAACAAAGTTAGGAGGACCATATAATGGATTTTCAGCAAAACAAACAGTTACTAATTTTAAGAGCTCCGAGCAAGCGATGACTCGCAGAATTTTACGCAGTGCTTGGAATACCCCATATGCAACTGGAACTTACAATGGCAATAAAAGAGCCATTGGCGAATTTCGTGCCGTTAATAATTTAGGTGATTTTTTAAACAGACAAAATTATTCTTGTGGTGGTTCAAATCAAGTTAATCGGGATAAACCCGGTCGTGGACAATCAATCGGTTCTATCCCTCAACAGTGTGATGCAACAGGTGTTCCTGCATCTATTTGCAACACTCGTTTTGTACCAGATTCATCTGACTATATTAGATACAGAAAGCAACGTGCAATGAATCAAAATTATAACGATTTGAAAAATGGCGGTAATCGTAATAATGCCGATTATGTTCCATTAATGCATGTAAGACGTTATTAATTTTTATCATATATAAATATATATAATAAAATGAATAAATATTTAGTTGAATTTGTAGGAACCGCATTTTTTGTTTATGTATTTTTAGCTACAGGCAATCCTTTAGCAATTGGTGCATCATTGGCATTAGTTATATTATTGGCTTCAAATATATCTGGAGGACATTTCAATCCAGCAGTATCAGTCGTAATGGCTTCATTGAATAAAATTCCCGCATATGATTTAATTCCATATATTCTATCACAAGTTTTTGGTGGATTAGTCGCACTGGAAATTTATAAAAGATACAGAATATAAGAAGTACAAATATAAATATTTATCACAAAATGTATGTAAATATTTATTTATGTTTATTCAAAAAACGATAAACGATATATAAACCTACTACAGTTAATCCGCCTAAGTAAACCGTTAAAACAGATTGATTTATATTGGTTTTTTTTTCATCGTTCTCGGATTCTTTATCTACAACATAATCTTTATCTGAATAATTATTGTCATTATCTTGGATATCGTTAATATCATATAAATATAATGGATATGATCGTGATATTCCAATATCGTGATAATACAATTTTTTATTCATATCGTCGCATGTTTTATCGTAAGGTTTATGTTCAGTTTTAGGTTTCGTCATGTCATGCATATTTTCTTTAACTGTTTCTTTAACAAAACAAGGTTCGCATCCACTTTTTCCTTTATACGTTTTACAACGATTTGGAAAAGCAGTACAATCCATTTTCTTATAATCACCTATACCAATTGTTTGGCGAACAGTATCTCCATCTGCATTACTCTTCATTTCTACTTCTACCATTTTATCACTGTCTAATAAAGAATATGGATTAATACTATCAACTGTAGCTTTTGCTGAATACAATAATCCCGTATTTTGTAAATTAAGTCTGCGATCTACATCTTTCGCATATTTCATATTATCTACGGATACATATCTATCTGTTTTTTCGCCGTCCTCATTATAAACACCATCTACTTTTGCAAAATAACGATTACCTAATGGTTCTCCATTAGTATCTATTTTTAAAGCACTCGTTTTACCAGAATATAAAGCATTGTTATATTGTTTGAGTGCAGATAATGTCGCATCAATTGATGTATCATCACCTTTACCTGTAATACCCATTTCAATTGGATTCTTTATATAACTATCAGGGTTATCTGGTATAATAGACATATTTTTATAATAATATAATATTCAAGTATATTTTATAATATTATATTTTACGTCATCTTATCCTTATCTTTATATATTTCTAAAGTTCTAGCACTTGGGTCTGTAGCCTTAACATATTTTGGCATCCAAAAATAGGGAACTATATTTGCATACCCAGGATAGTATTCTTCAAATAGCATACGATAATATATTTGTTCCGATGTGGTTGGTGCATTTATACAATCGATTTTTTCCTTCATCGCATTGTATTTTAATTTTAACTCTTTAAAATTATCTACCTTTGTATCAATATGTTCTTGAATAATCGTGTATAATGACTTATTTTCACCACTTACGCCATCACTAAATGCTTCTTTTGTTCTCCATAATACTTTTTCAGGTAATAAATGTGTGTTTTCATTATTTTCATATGAAAATGCCAACCGCAATAAGAATTTTTCCATGTTTTTACATGGGTGTCTAAAAAAATCACCAGAATGATATCGATATTGTGGTGGAATAGACAAATAATATTGTGTCCAAGCCCTATCCAAAAAAGGCGTTCTTGGTTCTAAACCATGAGATGAGATGCATTTATCAGAACGCAAAACGTCGAATGCATATATATTATCTAATAAACGGCGACATTCTTTATCAAATTCAATTGCATTTGGTGCAGAATTCATATACAAATATCCTCCAATCAATTCATCTGACCCGTCGCCATTAAAAATTACTTTGGCTTTGCTGTTTTGAGAAATATATTTACCTAATAAATAATTACCAATACTTGCACGAACGCTTGTCGTATCATAGCTTTCAATTGCACATATTACTTCAGGTATAGAACTTAAAAAAAAATCTTCAGTCAATATGATTTCTGTATGAATTGTTCCCAAATGTTCTGCAACTATTTTCGCATATTTTAAATCTTCTGAATCGGCCAATCCTATACTGTATGTCTCTATCATGGGTAAATTGTTCTTTTTATGAAATTCACATACCAGAGCGGCGACTAAACTGCTATCCAATCCTCCTGATAATAAACATGCAATAGGACGTTCAGTATTGCAACAACGTTTTTGAACAGCCAATCGAAAATATTTTTGAATGTTTTTTAGGATATCGTTTAATTCATTGGTATGATTTTGTTTGTTGTTAAAACTAATTAATTCAGTGAATCCAGTCGAATCATATTTCACATTTTCTTTTAATGGTTTCCAATAAGATAATACTTTATGAGTAAAATAATATTCACTATATGTTCCTGGGTTGAATTGAAGAATATCATATGCATTTTCTATTTTTATGGTGTTATTACATAATCCAGACAATACCTTCAACTCTGATGCAAATCCCAATATATTTTCATTTGTGTTTTGCATTCCAAATAATTTATTCTTCAAAAAATATAATGGTCTTACACCATATGGATCTCTTGCTACAAATAATTTAGATTCTCTCGAATTACAATTATCATCCAATAATACAAATGCAAATACACCATCGAGTATTTTCAATGCATATTCTATTCCAAATTTTTCATATAAATGAATTATAATTTCACAATCGGAGTCTGTTTTCGGTGTTATATCTGGTAATAAACCATATAATTCTTTATAATTATAAATCTCTCCATTACAGATGAGAGTTATATTATTTACTTTTATAGGTTGATTTGATTCTGTATTTAGACCGTTAATCGCTAATCGATGAAATCCAAATTTTGTTTTTAATGATACGTTCTGTAATGTAGATAATTCGGGGCCTCTATTTTTGCCTTTTTCAAATTGTCGTTCAATCAAATCGTCTGGAATACAATTTTCATTATTTAGTAATGCAAATATACCACACATCTATTTTATTTATGTAAAGGACAGACTATTGTTATATATAGATAAACCTTTATATGCATATTACTATACAAAAAATTTGTATAGATATAGTAGATATAGTAGTATGTTCAACACTATTATAATATTATTATTAGTAATAATCATAATTTTTTCTATGGGAAGTTCGGCCGCAAAAACAAAAGAAGGGTTTGTTGATTACCTGAATCCTATGCCCGAAATGGTTAAGGATATTAGACAAACTTCGGATTCAGATAAAATGATAATTCTATTTGAAATTTATTCGAACGTTCAAAAACATGAAAAAGCAATGACTATTTATGACCCTACATACAAACCGATTGAAGTTAAAATGAATCCTAAAAACAGTATTTTAGATAATATTAAAAGACTTTATCCAATTCTATATAAACAAGACAAGGAATTGATAATTTTAACAAAAAATGAATATGTTCCTAGTAAAACATTGCAACAATTAATGGACGGTTCTTTGATAAAACCAATGAAAGATGATTTAACAAAAATAATGAATTATCCAGCCCGTCCAATAATGGATCAACCTGAGACAGATGTTAGTAAAATTTTAAATAATTCAAAAAAGTACCAAGAAAGAGTGGATAATATTGACCGTATAGAGCGACACAAGATTCATTTAAGACAAATTTCACAAAATTACAGAAATGAAGCAAATAGCTGGTATGAAGGCGCTAAACGACTTCAAGATAGTATGAATAAGAATATAGTTAAAAAAGTTCTATCTTCAGTATTTTCTTCATATAAGAATAATTTACAAAGAGAAATAAATTACAGGAGAGGTAGAGGCGACCGTAATATGGAATTAGCAAATAGTTTTCAGCGAGCATCTGATAAGGTTAAGAATCCTGACAAAAACATAAAGAAAGATTTATCAGATAAAGTAAAAGAATTAAAATTAGATGCAGCTAAAAAAGAAATTTTGAATATTCCTGGATTTAAAATACCAGTTGATACATCTCCAAGAATTACAAAGGAGGATATTGATTCACGTATTGAAACAGCTACTTTGTTTCATTTAACAAAAATAATTAAATATCATGATTTTGCATTAGAAAAAGTATCAAAAAATGCTGAAAATTATATTAAAAAGATTTATGAAATTCCTATAGAATTATAAAATCTATTCGGTGTTTGTATCTACGTCCTCATCTACGTCCTCATCTACGTCCTCATCTACGTCCTCATCTACGTCCTCATCTACGTCCTCATCTGCATCCTCCTGTTCCCATTGTTCTTCCAGAGATTCCCATGTAGATGACATGAAATCGTTTAATTCACTATCAATTTTTTTTTGTAATTCTGCTAATTCTTCTTTATTGGATGGCATGTCAAATACTTCATCCATCTCACCTTCACCTGCATATATACATCTTCCGAAAAATTCACATCCTAATTCATAATAATAAGATGTGGTTTCAATCGAAAAGTTTTTGTTCATTATGCTATATACTCCAGTTGGTGGGCTCCAAGCAGTATCAAATGACAATTCGATTACATAATTAGTATCATCTTCGTTTCCAATCTCTAAATCATGCGGAGGCCATTTAGTATGCCATATAGCTACGGCAGATTTATAGTCCCATCCATCTTCGGAATCTTCTTCTGAATTTAGTGGTGCGAAACTTTGAAACCATTTGTTATTTTTTATTGCGTCTAATAATTTATCATATACGTCTTTAGATGGACATGTTAATATAGTTGAGTTATAACACCAGTTTGGCATTTATCACTGTAATAATAATATAATCAATACAGTTTATATTATTTATTTCAATTTTTGGAGATGATGCAGAAGAAAATAAAGGTGGGAAGAAAAAACGTACTTATAAAAAACTATCAAATAAAAAAGAAAAACTAGTAAAAGAAAGGCTCGACGACGACACCGATAATTTATTACACTAATATTACATTCTCATTACCTAATGCATAAATTAATGAATCATATAATAATTTTTGTTCTTTTTCTGTAAAATTTATGTATGTTTCTGGAACTAAATATTTTTTACTCCATCGTAATTGTTTTATTTTTCGATTCGCATCGCACATTATATATCTTTCATGTAAGGAATTGCAAGTTTGAATCCACCTTCACATCGATCTAATACTTCTAATGGTTCTTCATCAATTGATTTATTTGAATTATAATATTCTAAAATCTTTTGTAAATCTTCATATTCAATTATATCGACAAGCACTTTGATTTGCATTTTATAGGCTATTTTGAATAATATATTTATATAAAAAAATATTATTCAATCAATTTTTGTAATTATACTAAAAATCAACATTGAAATCGAAAATTTTATCGTCTTTTTTGCAATTCGACATGGCATATTCAGAATTGGTTCTTTCAAAAAAATTGGTTTTTGTCTCTACACTAATTAATTCCATAAAATCAAATGGATTTCCCGAACTATATATCTTATCGTATCCAAGTTGAACAGAAAGACGGTCAGCTACAAATTCAATGTATTGTGTCATTAGTTTAGCGTTCATTCCGATCAGCCTACATGGTAAAGCGTCTGTAATAAATTCTTTTTCGATTTCGGTAGCTTCTTTAATAATTTCCATTACACGTTTCTTATTGACTTTTTTATTTAATTTACTATAAAGTAAAATGGCAAATTCTGTATGCAATGCTTCATCTCTAGAAATAAATTCATTGGATAGAGTTAATCCTGGCATTAATCCTCGTTTTTTAATCCAATAAATCGATGCAAAACTACTACTAAAAAATATACCTTCTACACAAGCAAATGCTATCAACCTTGATGCAAATGAAGAACGTTTATCACCCATCCATTTTTGAGCCCATGCTGCTTTTTTTTGAATACATGGAAAATATTCTAATGATTTAAATAACTTCATTTTTTCTTCTGGATTTTTGATATAAGTCTCGATTAAAATGGAATACATATCAGAATGAATTGATTCCATTGCACTTTGAAAACTATAAAATGCACGGGCCTCTGCGATTTGAACTTCATTACCAAAGTTAACATTTAAATTCTCCATAACAATTCCATCTGACGCAGCAAAAAATGCGAGTGTCATACTAATGAAATGTTTTTCATCATCATTTAGGCTTGCCCAGTCATTTAAATCTCGAGAAAGATCAACTTCCTCTGGACGCCAAAAACAATCGACTTGACGCTTATACATTTCATAAACATCATTATATTGTATAGGGAACATGGTGTATCTATCATTTGATTCGCGTAGAATTGGTTCTTCTGCAGAGGTTGACATTTTTCCTAGATAGTATAGAAAATATACTAGATTTTCTTTTTGATAGTTATATTATAATATATGCGTTTAACTGATTTATAAAAAATATTTAGTAGATACTGGATAAATGGTTTGTTTGTGAATATATTATATTTTTTTTTGCGATTTATATTATACGGTATTATTTATGATACTTTAGTTGTAATAAAATATGATTATAATCTATAAATAAAATCATGGCAAAGACAAAGGTTGGAAATATGTTAAAGTCTGCACAAAAGACTTTTTTAAAATTGAACTATGGTGCATTATTACATAATTGCTATGTAATGTATTTTGTATTATTTTTAGCAGCAGCTGACTTACTTGTTTTATCTGTAGGTCGCGAATATATTTTTATTCTAATTTTCTTATTAGTTGGTTATTTAACATCTTTTTTTAGTAAAAATATGATGGTAATTTTAGTTGTCGCAATTGTAGCTACAAATGTTTTAAGATCTGGTAGCGGAATTCGTTTAAGCGAAGGTCTTGAAAACGCAGAAGAAGAAGAAGATAAAGAAAAACCTGTAGAAAGTCTTGAAAATGCAGAAGAAGAAGAAGATAAAGAAAAACCTGTAGAAAGTCTTGAAAATGCAGAAGAAAAAGAAAAACCGGTAGAAAGTCTTGAAAATAAAAAACCAAAAACAACTGAATCATTTGATTTAAAAGCAAAAACAGCGACAAGTCTAAGTTCATCTCCAGTTGAAGGTTTAGACGTTTTAGGAGACCAAACTGCACAATTAATATCAACCCAAAAGAAACTAATGGAAAACATGAAAACATTAGAACCAATGTTAACTCAAGCTGAAAAATTTATGAGTCAATTTGAGAACATTGAAAGTAAAGTTAGTGGTAAATAAAGATATAAAATACAAAAATTATATTATGATATTATAGTAGATTATCATAATATTTATAATGAATAAATTATCTTTGGAATACAAAACTTTTGTATCTATTTTAGGTATTATTATTATTACATTTTTTGTGTACTTTTTGTTCAAAGAAAAACCAATTCGTGAAGGCATTCCTCCTTTCACAATACCGCCTGATGTAATCGTGCCAAATATGCTTACAGATCAAGTTCAAGATGCTAGGAGTCAATTAAACTTTATGGCTACAAACCTTAAAGGTACGGTGAATTCATTTAAAACAAATGCAATTACAATGGCAAGAGCAGCAGCAGCAAAAGCACAAACCGCTGCAATTGCTGCTAAATCGCAAGCTACTGCCATGAAAAATGCAGCAGCATCAAAAGCAATTGCTATGAAAAATGCAGCAGCATCAAAAGCAATTGCTATGAAAAATGCGGCAACCGCACAAGCTACTGCCACGAAAAATGCAGCGTCTGCACAAGCTACGGCTACAAAAAATACTGCTATGCTTGAATCTAAAGCTGAAATGAGACATAAGAAAAGTTCGAGAACTACAATCAGCACAATTACTCGCGTGTTTAGTATTTTCAAAAAAGTTTTTATGGTGTTTGCATTTTTCGGTTCAGTATTCACATGGTCTTTTAAGAATATAACATGCGGGTTAGAAATGTTTATGAATTTTAGGCAATGTTTCTTTTGGTATCTATTAGAAATTATAGGACAAACGTTGTATTTACCTATACGATTTTTAGTATGGATACTTGGTATTCAAAAATGGGAAAAATATACTTGGGACAAAATACAAGCAGCCGACTGTGCGTTTTTTGATTTAACTGGTATCCATATAATACATTACTCAGACGATATATTGAAGCGTTGTTATAAATGCAATCCTGGACCATTTCCAAAATGGAATATAGATTTAAAGGTCGATTTGAATCCATTTAGTTTATTTACAGGATTGTTTTAGGGTTTTCTATAATATTTACTGTAGCTATAAAATCCACGTATATTTTATAGCTATGGGTAAAAAATGTATTCCTGGTGTGGTATGTATTGAAAATATGACGTTATTTGTTTTATTAATAGTCATAGTATTAATCATTTATATTTACTATAACTTGATAATTAAACCAAATATGCATATGGAACATAGAAAACATGATTATGTAAAAGAATCGCCGAAAATTGTAGTCGTATCTCCTCCTATCAGTTTAGGAGGTATTGCTACAAGAGGGGATGTTTTGACAAATCCTTATATGCCACCATTAAAGTCAGATGGGTTATATTTTCCGAGTGATTCGAGTGATATTCGCGGCGTACCTCCACCAATACAAGTTCCGGTGAATATCGAGACACGCGGATTACATACACAATATTCACAAATTGGTATTTTAACAAAAACAACTGGCGGTGCAAGAGATGATTTAATTTTACCTTTAATGGGACGTAGACATATGAGCGGTCGTGATAAATGGCAATATTATACTATTTCAAATAGCGGAAATTTGAATACGAAATTACCAGTAAGTGTTAATGGTAAAAGTTGCACATCTGAATATGGGTGTAATGAAATAATGAATGGAGATATGGTTTACGTTGAGGGATATGGAAATACATTTAAGGCTACTATTTATGAAAATAATATGTTTAGCTATATTCCATATTTATAATTTAGTTCGCAATTTGTATTATACTATAGTATATTAATAATATAAATTATAATAATTCATGTCAGATATATATAATGTTAGTGAGCTAACTCCACTTAAATTTTTAAAATCATTACTAAAAAAAAAGATAAATGACATTCAATCACAATCAATAAATGTTATTATGAGAAATCCATCAGATGTAAGTTCCATTTTAGATAATGCTAACGAATTGATTTCCCAAATACAACCATCCGATCCGGATGTAGCCGCGATGAAATATACTCCAACGGCATCAACAACGGCTACTATGGGATCTTCCGTTGATATTAGTTCTATTTTGGATAATGCAACTGGATTGATTTCCCAAATACAACCATCCGATCCCGATGTAGCCGCGATGAAATATACTCCAACGGCATCAACCGCGGCTACTATGGGATCTTCCGTTGATATTAGTTCTATTTTAGATAACGCAACTGGATTGATTTCCCAAATACAACCATCCGATCCCGATGTAGCCGCGATGAAATATACTCCAACGGGATCAACTGCGGCTACTATGGGATCTTCCGTTGATATTAGTTCTATTTTAGATAATGCAACTGAATTGATTTCCCAAATACAACCATCTGATCCCGCTGCAGCCGCGATGAAATATACTCCAACGGGATCAACTGCGGCTACTATGGGATCTTCCGTTGATATTAGTTCTATTTTGGATAATGCAGCTGGATTGATTTCCCAAATACAACCATCCGATCCCGATGTAGCCGCGATGAAATATACTCCAACGGCATCAACTGCGGCTACTATGGGATCTTCTGTTGATATTAGTTCTATTTTAGATAATGCAACTGGATTGATTTCCCAAATACAACCATCCGATGCCGCGATGAAATATACTCCAACGGCATCAACAACGGCTACTATGGGATCTTCCGTTGATATTAGTTCTATTTTAGATAATGCAGCTGGATTGATTTCCCAAATACAACCATCTGATGCCGCGATGAAATATACTCCAACGGCATCAACAACGGCTACTATGGGATCTTCCGTTGATATTAGTTCTATTTTAGATAATGCAGCTGGATTGATTTCCCAAATACAACCATCTGCTGCTGCTGCATCTATAAAATATACTCCAACGGCATCAACATCGGCTACTATGGGATCTTCTGTTGATATTAGTTCTATTTTAGATAATGCTAACGAATTGATTTCCCAAATACAACCATATGATGCCGCGATGAAATATACTCCAATGGCATCAACATCGGCTACTATGGGATCTTCCGTTGATATTAGTTCTATTTTAGATAATGCAGCTGGATTGATTTCCCAAATACAACCATCCGATGCCGCGATGAAATATACTCCAACGGCATCAACAACGGCTACTATGGGATCTTCCGTTGATATTAGTTCTATTTTAGATAATGCAGCTGGATTGATTTCCCAAATACAACCATCCGATGCCGCGATGAAATATACTCCAACGGCATCAACAACGGCTACTATGGGATCTTCCGTTGATATTAGTTCTATTTTAGATAATGCAGCTGGATTGATTTCCCAAATACAACCATC
>Ga0214921_10001574_pt1 | contig 38571 bp, 25 predicted proteins | sample LL1505_MetaG_FD_177992 | JGI IMG/M metagenome (GOLD analysis project Ga0214921, IMG submission 177992) | Freshwater microbial communities from Lake Lanier, Atlanta, Georgia, United States - LL-1505 | ecosystem: Environmental > Aquatic > Freshwater > Lake | place: USA: Georgia | collected...
AGTCACCTGATATTCTTGAACTAAGAACCGTGCCAGTAACAAGATTGGATGCATTTAAATTGGTGAGTGATGATCCATCACCAGAAAAAAATCCAGATGTTGTAATTCCAGATACATAAGTGTCTCCCTGAACAGTTAGAGTATAAGGTGCATTGCTTGTTCCGATTCCGAGATTAGTTCCTGTAAACCATAAATTATTTGATCCCGTGATATATTTTGTACTTGCGCCAAAGGCCACTTGATTTGCTAAGATTGTCCCTAAAAATGTAGATGTCCAAGCAATTCCATTTCCAGTAGAAGAAATTACAGAGCCAGCTAATCCAATGTTGTTGCTAGAATCATACAAACCTCCTGTGATTCTTGTATTTCCTTGAATGTGTAAGATTTGAGTGGGAAAGGCTGTGCCCACTCCCACAGATCCCACTCCTGTAACAACAACATAATTAACTCCTGAAGTGGTTGCATCTATTTGAAGCAAATTGGCGGTTTGAGAGGCTACACCAGCTATATACAATCCTTTATTTCCAGGAGCTAGTGTTTCTATATGTAATCTAGAAAGTGGTGTATAAGTGCCAATTCCAAGATCTGTCTTGGTGCTATTTGTGTTACCACCCCATGATCCAAGGTTTGATGCTGTAGGAGCTACTCCATACCCAATAGCAATTTGGTATGATCCATCTGGTGCTATCTGAGCGCCACTTCCGATTATGACACTATTACTTGCCGAACCTATATTCTGTCCTGCTTGATGGCCAATAGCTACTGTATTTGAGCCAGTAAAATAAGTGCTACTTGAGCCTCGCAAAGAAAAATTTCCCACTGCAATAGAATTTGAAGAATTTGAAAACTGACCAGCATTTACGCCTAAAGCTATACTGTTGGAAGAATTTGTTGAATTTAATAGTGCTTGATAGCCTATAGCAATTGCATTTAAAGAAGAAGTATTATTAAACAGTGCTTTATAGCCTAATGCTAAATTAGTGGGATAAAAAGCACTACCAAGGCCAACAGTGATAGTGTTTATAGTAGCATCAGTTAACGCTACTATATTATTTATAGGCAAATTAATATTTATAGTAGAACCGTCGTCAGTAATATATGATGTTCCAATAGATGTGGGCGATATAAATCTAGCTACGTAATTTGTTGTGCCAGATCCGGTTAAAATCCCCACTGAAGAGGGATTGGTCCAAGCAATTCCAGAAGATGAGGATGAAAGAATTTGTTGAGCCAATCCATAGGAGTTATTATAGTCATATAATTTTCCATTTACTTTGAGGGTATTTGTAATTAATTGGCCAGAAATTGGGTAAATTTTTACAGAAGGCAAAGAAGATATTCCATTAAAACCCCCAACATAATCTGAATATGGTCCTACAAAATATTGCTGATTTCCTACGGTGCCCATACCGCCAAATTGCAAAACAGGCTCATTTAAATCTACCCAATTATAAATTGTGCTTCTAAGATCATTTGCACTTCTTGTAAACACAAATGTTCCTACTCCTGACTCGTACCACTTTAAGTCTATTTGAGAAACAGCAGTGCTCAAAGCGCTAAATGCACCTGGAGTAATTAATATGTTTTTGTTTGTATTAATTGCCATTAAAATATTCCATCATCTACTACTTTGATATCGCCAGATACTGATAAATTAATTCCGTTTGTTTGATCGTTCACTTGAAATTTATATTTATAATCACCCACTTTACTCAAAACATAATTAACATAATATACCCCTACAGATTCTTGTAATACTGGGTTATTTATTACGCTTCCAATTCCGGCCGCATATGTATTGAAGCCTACGTTTGGATCATTTGATAAAATTAAATTGTCGGGAGTTTTTATGTAATATCTTATGACATTTGCGTTAGTATTGGACAAGCCCACTGGATTATTATTGAAATCCAATACTTCAAAAGAAATTTTTGAGTTCGTGTTTCTATAAAATAAGTTTGCCACATAAAAAAATTAAATTTTAAATGCTCTTTAACCTTTTTTCAAAAATAAGGTTTAGAATCTGTTTTGATAGTTATATTTTTTTCTACTTTAGTTCTTATTATGTAATTTTGGATTGGGTTGTTTGGGTTTATTATTAAAGCGCGACCTGTAGAAAGCTCCACCACCGCAAGCACTTTAGTTCTTGCGTGTGCCCTTATGTAGAATATTGAAAAATTGGGATAAAGATCCGAAAAAGTGGAGTTTGAAAAAGTCATTTCGCCAAACATTATTCCTCCAGTTTAAATTCCACGTCTTTTCTTTGAGCAACAATATAATAGTCAATCGTTATTTTTTTAAATAGATTTGGTAGCAAAGCAGTAAATATAATTGTATCTGTAAATTTTGTAATTTTTATTGGAATAAATGTGTCTGAAGAAACATAAGTGGTGTATTTTGAAGTTAAAGCGATAAAATATTCTGGCAAATCAATTTTGCAAGTTCTTTTGCCTTTTTCTATTTTAACAGTTCCTCGTAAATAAATAGCATGTTCTGGGCCTTCCAAACAACCATGTATTAGCCAACATTTTTTCGTAGGATGCGGAATTTTAAATGATTTAGCGGTAGCTTGTATTACCCCATTAATATAAAGATTTGGCAATTCATTTGGGTAATATTTTAAATTTGGATCTGCTTGATAACCGCCTGTGGATGAGTTGTAAGTGACAACAGAAGAATTTATAGAAGCGCCTAATGCAGGAGCATTAAATACTGGATCAATGAGATTGTATTGATTTCCACTCAATTGAATTAGTTTAATTGAGTTTGCGGTGGGTTGATTTGAGGTGAGCACAGAAAGTTCTGAAGCATTTGTGATTACAACATCTGCTACAGAGCCATCAAATGAAAGAAAACTGGTATCAAGGTTGGAGTTAGATAATACAGAGTTTCTGTATAACGTACCGGCTGAATAAGTGCCTATACCCACTTCAAACTGAGTGGAGTTTGCAATTAAATAAGGGAATGAATTCGCGCTTAAATTGGCTTGTGAAAAAGTTATATAACTCAAAACACCAGCACCTAGCGACACGCTACCTGTGCCTGATGGAGCTGCTTTCTGTCTTACCCTATCTCTGTAAATGAGTGCCATCAATTATATCTTCTTAAAAAACTATCATATCTACTTGCCACGCTAATTAATTTGAAAATAATCAGATAAAAATTTCAAAATATAATAGTTTAAGGAAGATTTATTATTTTGAAACCATGTACTAAAATCTGGCACCCAAGTAATATTATTGATCCAATTATACACATTTCCGTAGGTGCTTTCATAGATGTTTCTTTCTATATTTGTGTTTACAAATAGTTGATTATTAAGAAAAGAATTATTTGCAAGCAAAGAATAATATTGCCCATATCCATTATTAATTCTGTAGCTTACAATTCTGTAACTATAATTAGATGAAGGCAAAACGTTCCAGTTTGTTGATATTCCTGTAATTGTCACATTATCAAAGTCAATAAATATCAACATAGATGATGTAGAGTCGGCTAAATATAAATCGTCAAATTTTCTTGTAATTTGATCATCGATTTCATAAGAATTGTTGTAAGGAATGCCATTAGTGATAATGCTAGAGGCAATACCGGTCAATATGCTACCATTTTGTTTAAGGTATATTGTTAGGGGTAATGTAGAGGAATTATAAATTACGGTTCCTATTCCGTTAAGTGGAAGATCTTGTAAAGTCCATTGATTATTATTGGAGATAGAAAAATAAGATTGTGTATTATAGTTTTGTGGGTAAACATTGTAGGTAGATTGATATGTGAATATACCGGGCTGAATTTTGATATTATTCATATCAAATGGCTGATAGATTTCAAAACCAAAATTTATACTGAATCCAGTGTTGAACCCATAGTTAAGATATGTATTTTTATTTTCTTGCTGTATTGTTAATGTAGCAATGTATTTATAATACATTTCACAAATTGGTCCAAGTAATGAAGTAAAAATAGTAGTGGTCATGATGATCTAATCACAAAAGAGTCTCCTGGAGGAAATCCATAATTAATTGAATCAGATTCCGCTAATGTCTTAGAAATATTCATAAAACTTATATTATCTATCGGATTCCCTGAGTTTAATTGATAAGGGGTGTTTTGGGTAGAGTTTGTTGAAGAATATGAATTTATTAAAGTATTAATCCCGACAACATTCCAATAAACCTGGAGATAAGCTGTTGAAAAAGTAAAATACAAAATCTTAAAATTTACACTATTTTGCCTCAATGAAGTGGACAAACTTGCGGTAACATACGTGGAATAACCCAAAACTGTTGAAAAAGTATCTATAATTGGCTGAGGAGAATTATTTATATAAACCTGAACACCAGAGTTTGTTCCATACCCCACTGTGATTGGTACTGACATGCTCAAGTTTCCTTGTGGTTCAAAAATTCCTTGGAATATTGCCACTTTGTATCCAGTGTTATTTGCTATATTTGTATTAGCTGAACCAAGATAATAATTTATAGAATCATTGTAAGATTGTTGGACTACATTATATATATTAAAATTCTTATAAGTGCCTGAATCTCTTGACATCCATGTTGTTTTCCACTGCGGGCTTGCTGGCAAATATACACGTTCAAGATTAAAATTGCCACCTGAATTATAGCCAATGTTTAAATAAATATCGTGGGTGTAGCCTACATATTTATAAACAGGACTAGAAGTGCCAATAATAGATGAATTAGAATAAAAAGCTCTCGGATAAACGGCCAACGAAGAAGATATATTTGTGGGACTAAAAGCCCAATATCCGTCCACCACATTTTGCGGATTTGATTGCCTGAGTGTATTTGGTTTAGCCAAACCAAATTGCGAAGCATTCGTAAAATTGAACGCGGCATAAATATTTTTTGGCACATAAGTGAATATTTTATTAAAAACAAAATTAAAATTATAATAATTGTTACTTACAGAAATTAAACTCGATGTAGCAAAGCCCACTTGAGAGACATCATATGAGTTTAAGGTTCTAGATAGATACATTTTGTTTGAACCCAAAGGTAAACTGAATATTAAATTAGCATTTCCTAAAATAGTAGATGCTTGAATGTTGGTTCCAATATTCCCAAACACAAAATTTATCGGAGCAAACATTGTGCCAATTGAAATAACACTTACGGGATTGCTGTATATAGTATCATTCGTAGATTGATAAGAAGTAGAAATTGCGAGTGTAACTTGTTGTACTGTTCCTATTCCAGAATAATTAGGATCTCTTCTTAAATACACATTTAAGTTGTTGGTGGTGTTTTGTACTATATTTGTGCCTATTATCCCACTTATTGTTAAAGGAAATTTACCCAAATCTAAATCAGTGCCATTTGTAGAAAACCCACCGGCAATGTTGTAAGTGTTAATGTCGTTGTATATGTTTGAAGATGAAATAGAATAATTAGATGTATTGATTCCCTGATATGATCCCACCAATGAAAGAAAACAATTTTGTAAATTGTTTTGAATCGAAACATAATATATGGAATTTAATGTGGAGTTGTCAAAAACAAATTGCTGATTACCAGTAAATGTATATGATATTGGCACATTCACTGTTGTGTAGTTTGAATTACTAAATTCCGTGACATTTACAGGATTTGATGAAGCGAGTAAATTAAGAGTATAGCCTGAATTTCCATTTGTAAAAGGGCTAATTGCGTAAATATTTACTTTTATATTGCCGGCTGGGTTATAATTGTTAATTAATATTAATTTTGAATTCAAACTTATATAACTAATGCTTATAGAATTATTTGCACTTTGAGGAATTACAAGAGTATTAAATATTTCAGTTTCTGTTAAAGCATATGTGGCAGAGCCAGAAGTGTAATTAATATTGTTTAGATTATTTCCCGAAGTGTTTTGAAAATTTGTAAATGATTCAAGAGTGCCTACAGTTTGACCAGTATTAGAAATTAAAAATGAATCTACTGTAGGATAATTATTTATTAAAATATAAACATTTGCGTTTGAAGTATAGCCAAGCCCAACAAAAGTTTTTGTATTTAATACAAAGCCTTGTTCATATCCAATATTTGGTGGTGTTGTTTGAGTAAAAGATATCAGGTTAAATCCAGAATCTAAATTTGCATTAAATCTAGCTAAATTATCCATATTGATGCGTACTGATGGATAAGAAGTGCCAATGTTCGTGGTAAAACCTGGCTGTGTAAGAACTAAATCAAAATCAAAATAAAAACTTCCACCGGGATTGTTAATAACAATTGAATTTGGATCGATATAGCCTTGGTTTAAAATATTATATGTAATCTGTCCAGCTTGCTCATTTGAGATAGCGTTTGCTGGTGGTAAAACAAAACTTTGATATGTGCCAGGTTGCAAACCGCTGCCAAAATTATTCAAGGACACGGATGAAATTACACAATTGTAACCCACTGCTATATTTGTAATAAAGAATCCTGGAGTAAGTGTACCAGTAGTTATTGATCCTGAATTAATTTGAGATATCAATTGAGTAAATCCAGTATTTGTGTTTGAATCTGCAATTTGATATCCTCCAGATAGATTATTATAAAATTCATCATTCCAATATTTTGGTATTCCTAAGGCATAATTTGTCATACAAAGCGAAATATTTTGTAAACTTGCCCATTGATTGCTAAAAGAATTAAGATTTATGGTGTAGAAGGTGTTGCCTTCGTCTAAATATTTCTGCACAGCATCATTAATGTCATTGGGGTTTGTAATCCCTTGGCTCATTAATAATTGAACATACTGCTCGTAGGTATACTTGGTAGAATCCACGGGCGAAAATACACGAGTTAAAATTGGTCTTATAGTGCCGTCTTTAAGATCTGGTATATATCCTGAATAACCATAGAGCCTAAATTCATCGATGCTACCTACAGAATAGGAATTGTAATCTTTAGAATCTGGATCAGCTAAATAATAATAACCTACCACGCTTTGGTTATTATTGATTCTATTGTTGTAATCAGACTCAGATAGAAGATACTTAGAAGCCATTAAATACAATGTTTTACTTAATGTATTTTGGTTATTATATCCGAAAGTAAGATTGAGAGTGTAGTCATATGCTAATCCTGTACCTTGATTATATGGGTCAATTCCATTGCATACATAACTAATTGGCTTAAATATTTCAAAACTATAATCTAATGGAAGATTATAGTCATTATTAAAGGTAAGCAAGCCTTCTGTGAATTTTAAAAATTCTTTACTTGAGACGATATTAGTTCCGCTATACAAAGAGTATTCTTCATATTTTGTGAGATTAAGTGGATCTGTTCGATTGTAACCATATGGTTGAGTGAATGATTTTAATACTGATTGTGTTATAGCAAGTTGAGGGGCCACAAAATAACTTTCCACAGAAGAAAAATTAGCATCAAAAAAGAAATCAGCAATAAAGTTGTCTAAGGTTGATAAATAATTTTTTTGCAGTTCCAAGACACCTACAGCACGGCCCTTTGCATAAGTCATGCTTGAATAAAAATTATTGAATAAATTCACATCTTGAATGGGTTTTGTAAACGCCGAAGGAATTTGTTGAACATAATTTAATAAAGAATATCCATTTGAATATCCTAAATTATTTTTCTTTGGATTTTTAATGAAAACTAAATTTGAAAATGGCGCTTGATTTTGATAATAATCTTGCAAGCTTATAAGATTATAATTCTGATATGAATTGGAGGAATAACTAAGATAAATATTTGTATTTGCGTTAGCTGTGCTTGGATCGCCGAACCCACTGGTGGTGAAATTACTATACATAGAAGCATATTTGCCAATTGAAGTGTTTAACACCGAACTTAAATTAGTCTTATTTACCACCAAATACCTTAAAGGTTGTGTATAGGTAGTCTCTATACCATCTAATAAAGTGGCATTGATTCTCTGAGGAGCCCACAAATAAGGATTTGTATCAATAAAAGCTTTACTACTAAAAGCTATTCCGGTAGGCACTGTGTTGGACCAAAAATTCTGTCTGCCTGAAAAATTTGACAATGATATAGAATTTGTGTTTATAGTGTTTATCCCAATTTTATTTATAAATCCTGCAGTGCCCACATAAGTTATTCCAGTGGATATTGAATAATTTGTCGAAATAAAATTACTTGAATTATTTCCCCAATAAAATACAATGTAATAATTAGAATATTGTGATGTGCTAAAATTAAGAGAAACAAGAAGATTGTTATTGGCGGTAGCTGAAGACCAGGCATAATCAAAATTTATTAAATTTGACCCTGTATATGCGCCATTAAATTTATTTAATCCAAAAACAGCAAAATCTGTGGGCATATCATTCAAATACGATCTGAAGAAAGATCCATCTAAATTAAAATTATAAGGAATTGATATTACAGAAGAAGTGGCTATTCCTACTGAGGGAAAACTATAAATTTGGCCAGAGAGGAAAGATGAAGATAATGATGCATTATACGCAAACAGCGATGTGGATATGTGAGTGCTAACTCTGAATGCTGGATTAGCATAAGTATTTGCAAATCCAAGAACGGTATTTTGTAAACTTTGCTGAAGGACTTCGGTATTATCTGAAACCACTTGATTTGATTTATAGCCCCAGATGCTTCCCAGGTCATAGTTTTCGGTTATAGTATTTCCAATAATTTGTTCAGATAATTGTTGAACATTGGCTACCAATCCAACATTTTTATTTAAATCACCCACAATCTGTTCAATAGCTGAATACCCTATAGAATTAAAATGAACAATATCGTGGAAAAAATTTTGTTGAGTGGTCATATAGCATTTACATTAACATTATTCGGGCCAAATTGGTCTACACTTATTATCTCTTTTGCTTTTAATTTAAATTCGGCGGTATGAAGAAATGCCTTTTCCATGCCATCATCTGAAGGCGTGATATTATCCACTTGGATGTCTTGTAATAATCTAACCAGGCTAACATTATTTGACACAATTGAGTTTAGATTATTTGTCCAAGTAGAAACATTGGTGATACCAGTAGGTTTTATATTTGCGCTCCAATCAGATATAAATTCCGATACGGCATTATAAGCCACGCCGGACCAATCCAGATATGGTGGCGCAGTAGTAGTATGGGTTTCTATCCAAAATGCATTTATTTGATTAGAAACATTCGTGGCATAACTGTTCATTAAAGTGGTAGAATATCCAGTGTGGGTAGAGCCACCAGATAGTGTCAACGAAAGATTCACATATGCATCTGAATATGATGTAGTGTTGATCCCCACACCAGAAGATAATATTTCAGCCACTGTTGTTTTCCCAGATATTCCATTGCTCAATCTGATAACCGATGTGCCTGCTAAGCCTAAATTAGAATTACCATTGATATAAACTGTATATGATGTTGAATTTGCGGGCAATACGGCGGTATTAATTCCTACATTAGTTATCACTCCATTATCTATATAATGAATTGGGTTAAGTGGAAATTTGTCGCAGAATGGACAAAGATCACAGATATACATTGTTCGATGATTTTTTAAAATGGTGTGAAGAATACGGGCAGATTCTTGAACCACCCTTTCAGATGTTTCTTTATCATCCCCATCTGAATAAAATGTGATACCAATGGTGTATTCAATTTCCCTTAGGCCATATCCAACATCTTTTATGCTTGATTGTGTCCCCCGCATAATAATACCGAGCGGAGAAGGTATAATCTGACGATCACCAAAAAACCATTCTTGAATTTGTCTATCATAAACGACAGGCTGGCCTGATGAATTCAAAGGAAATTCATTGTAAATAATTGCTCTTATTGTATCATATATTTTTTCAACCATTATCTACTGCCTGATTTGCCACCTTCAGAGGGGTTTTTCGGAATGTTTCGAGCTGTGGAGCGAACATATCTATCTCCGCGAGTGTTCCTTATCCCATAAATTCTCAATTCACCATTTTGTAATCTTGCCATTTGATCATAAGCCCATTTTGTTCTTTCTTTAATCGCATCTGACATTTGGCGATCAGCCCCCTGTAATTTCTGTTCATAAATTCTTGAAGCAGAAAGAATGGCAACAATTTCAGGAATAGGCTTTGGATACATTTGTTCTCCATCAAAATTTATTTTCTTCAAAGGAACATCATATTGTGTAGCCATGGAGCCATCCACCTCATCTGAGGCCTGTTGAATAAAATAATCAATGTCAATATTAAATACGCTTTCTGGAGTGGGGTTTCTATAAGTAGGTGATGGATTGTCCCCCTCGATTGTTATATTTGGTGGTAAATATTTTTTTACATCTTCTTTAGAACAATATAGTCTAGCCATTTTTTACTCCTTTGTTGTCAAGCGCGGAAAGATAACTAGGTGTGTAGTCAGAACCTTCATCTTCTTTAATAAACCCTAAACTTTTTAATTTATTCCTTGTCATGCTAGTAAAAATAGAACTTTGCTCTAATTGATTGCTACTAGTTGCAGCGGATGATATAACTTTGGGATAATCAATGTCTAGATCTATGAAAGCTTCAGTCACACCATTATAAATCTCTACAAAATCTGGTTCATATAGAGAAGATTTCCAATTAGCTAAAATTTGGGCATTTTTTCTCGATACATCGTATGGCATAAATTTGCCTTGTTGCTTTTTACATTGGGCAATAGCTTGTTTTATCGGCAATCCTGGTTTTATATTTTGCTTTATGCCATAAAAAACAACTTTAAATCCATCGCTACTTGTGTAATCTTGTCCTGGAATCACTTTAATATCAATTTTATTATTTTCAGCAATATTTTTAGCCAAGTTTCCCACTTGCACACCAAATTTTGAAACGATTCCAATTATGTCTAAGCCTTTAATGATAGCTGATGATAATATTGATTTTAATTTTGTTTGAAGATTAAAATCATTTGGCGCCTCTAACTCATCACCAGCATACACTCTAAAATCTACTCTTAGGTTATGCTTTCTTAAAGCTGTTTTAACAAATTGAGTATACCACACAATTAACTAATTAAGAAAAAACCAGCTTTTAGCCTCTATTTTTTTTCCTTCCGCAATTACCACAAAAATTATCTTTCGCATTGTATTTTTGCCCGCAATTTCTACAAAAATTATCGTTCGAAACTAACTTTGATGAACAAACAGATATTTCATCTAAACTGGAAAGCAATTCTTCATGACTTAAATTGAAATCATCGTGGTCATCCCAAACCGCATGCGAAGCCACGGTTATAATTTCATCCACATCATCTTGGATAGGGATTCTATTAGCTATGGCTTCAATGTTCTTCATTAAACAATCCGATGCACTATAATTGCCTTCTGTCCACTTCACCGCTGAGGTGGGATTTATCTGTGTATCAGTGGTACCAGTAATACCCGTGGGGCCTTTTGAAAATTGTCCCACTTTTTCTTTGGAAAAACTAACCCTGGAATTTTCGCTATTGTTCATTTTTTGTCAAAACTAAAAGATTTTACTTTAATTTGATTGTCTTCGATGCCTGGATAATTTTTAAGAGCCTCCCATGCATGATTTAGTAATTCTGTTTCACCTATCTCAGGGCCCACTTCAAACGAGAATGTGATTTCATGCACTGTTGGCTTATCACTTTGCGGGGTTTGTGTGTTGCCATAATTCTTAACATTTGGATTGAGATTCATAGGATCTACAACAGATGGGCTCGGAACATCTGATAACTGATCTGCGGTATTTTTTAATTCTTGTGATAATTCTGGATGAGTGTCTTCAATCATCTGGGCGGCTTTTATTAATTTTTCCACGTTCATGTCTATCTTTTACATAAAAAAACAAATTTTCCTTGAAAAAGTTGTCGCTTACAGAATACAGGAAATACTAATTAACTATTATATCTGTAATATTATCTGTACACTTACTGTAAGTCTACTTGTAAGCTTACAGAGATTTTTTGAAACTATTTTTAAAAAAATATGTATAAATATTTGTATCCAGGAGTTCCGTTTTTGAAAGGAAATAAGCGTACTTACTCTTGGATATAAACAATCACAATCAATGGAAAGGATTATATCTGTTAATAGAATTTTTGAAAAAGAATATTGTCATATTAAACAATCTTCTCCTAAAAGAACATGGATGGATAACACTAAAAGCAAATATGCTTATAGATGCTTACCAATGACAATAGCAAATCAGGCGTCATGGGATGTGTTATGTCCCTCTAATGTAGAATTTGATTGGTCAGGAGATGATTCAACCCAATCATTAAATATTAAATACTCAAACAAAGGTGATGATTGTTATGAATTTGCAAGCAGTTTATTTGGATATGGAATTATTACTTTTCATGTAGATTTTGTAATTAAAACCACAGCAAATACATCTATTTATGTGAAAGGACCAGCTAATAGTATCAAACATGGCATTCAACCATTAGAGGGTATAGTAGAAACTTTTTGGTTGCCATTTACTTTCACAATGAATTGGAAATTCACTCAACCAGGTAAAACAAGTTTTCAAAAAGACGAACCTTTGTTTACTTTTTTTCCTATTGATTTGGAATATTTAGAAAGTTTTTCTCTAGAAACAAAAAATTTGTCAGATGATAATACTTTTTTTAATAAATATAAAACATATTCTGATTCGAGATCAGAACATATCTCTGAACAAGTAGCAGATTGGCAAAAATTTTATATGCAAGGAGTGGAGCCTTTCATGGAAAATAAAATTCCGGCACATAAAACTAAAATAAATTTAAAAAAATTGAATTAAAAATTATTAAGTAGACAAACTGTTTAAAATCATTCGCAAACGCATTATTATTTCAAACACCAAAAGCCATAAATTGTGTGTGATTGAATTCGTTGGCTAATGCTCTACATTCATCACAACAGTTGTTTGAAAATTGCCAAATTTTCCGACCACCTGGCATCCTTTCAATATAACATCTACAGTTTTCATGGATTGGAGGTAAAGACATCTCCCGTGTTGAGGGTTCCTCGGGTTGCGCGGGTTGTATTCGCTGAGGTTCATTCGCTGAAACGGGTTGAGGTCGATTTTGTTTTAAGTTACCTAGTATTTGAGCGCCGTATTGTTGTTTATATAAATTTAAGTTCTCAAGAACATCGCTAAACATATCATAAGAATTGGGCGAGTTTTGCCAATTAGGATATTTGATTGCTAAAATTCTTTTTGCCCACCAATCATCGCCTTTATCGCTCAAAAATTGTGAAAATTTATACCACACAATTGTGTATTTAAAAGAAAAATTATATAGTCCTATCAAATTGGTATTAATTCAAGCCACAATTTTTTATATAGTGGATCAGGAATGTAATGTAAAAAGTCAAACATCTCAGTTCTAATTAAGTGCCATATTTTCCAAAAGGATGTCAAATTCTCATCACACCAATTGTTTTCGTGTTCGATTGTTTTGTCTAGAAATTGATTATAATTTGAATTATCAAAGTGTTTTTTAGACCAAATTGGAATATTATTGTCTTTTTTGTCATACCAAGCATTAGTCATATCATCTGCTCGAACCATTTGATTGATTGCATTATCGTTAAGATGATCTAAAGAGATTATGTTTTTATTGATTTTTTTTTCAAAATCAAATTTGAAATCAGGATAATATGTGCTTTGGATGTATTTGAAAGTAGGCAAAACTTTTTGAATTTCTTTTTTTAATGATTGACAGGCAAATGCAATTCCTTGAAAATGATCTAAAGAAATTCCATTATATTGATTAAACTGTCCTTCTTTTCGCGGATTATGAACATCAATTTGTTCTTCTTCGTCTTCCATTTCAGGAATATGTTGCACTACTTTTATGCCTTTGAATCCTCTGTCGGACAAATCTAAACTTTGTCCAGAGTGAAGTGCATTCATAATATCCTTAGCTGCATCATCTATTTTGACTTCTTTGTTTAATTCTTTTAAATCATATTCATCTGTTGCAAATCTATACCACATAATTGTGTATTCAATTTTGATGAGTTTATAACCTAAAAAACCTGTAGTTGACAACTTGGTTATTTTTGTATAAATAAACAATGATTGACGAAGAAAATTATGAAATTGATTTATTTTTAAATGATTCTGGGGTTGTTAAAATTTCAGCAGGCCCTCCACCTCATTGCTTCGAGTCTGAAAAAGATTATTCTTATGCTCGTAACCATCTCCATCCAGAAGATGCTTTTGACAAAAAAATTGTTGATACAGTATTTTTTTCGGAAGAAGAATTTATAATTAAAAAAAATTTTGATAGAGAGATATGTCAAAAACAAATCGAAGCTTTAAATCATTTTAGAACCAAACCAATAGAAGAGGATTATATTAAATATTTTTCCGAAGATTTTAGAAAAAAAGAACTTGAAGAGCGTATCAAAAATTTTTACGACCTCCCAAAATCGCAAATTTTAGAAGACATGCACAAGGTTCCTCAAGAAATTTTAAATGACTTTTCTGGTCATCCAGTTTATATTAAACCAAAATACAAAATGCCTCTTTGGGCTAAATTAAAAATTCTCAAATTTAACTTAAAAGGCAATAAATTATATTCTTTTAAGAAATTTAAAAAAGAACGCTTTAAAAAAAATATCGCTACAAAAAAATTTGATTTAAATAAGTATCTCAAAACGAAAGAAATAGCATGGATGCTTTTTGTTTGTAAATGGCATAATTTTAGAGTTAATCATAAAAACCCAGTTAAAACTCATTACTTAACAAAAACTCTCGATTTGAATCACAAACCGGCAAAAAACACCACCAAATCTTTAACATATCAAGACTTGCATCCTAAAAAGGAGAATAAAACTCTTATCTGGTTTGTTAACCTCAAACCTGTAAAATTCATTGAAACAAAACTTTTCAAAAAATATTCTGACAAGGTTCAAGATTATGTTTTGAATTATATTAAAAAAGATTTAGTTTTTAGCTCATATGAGTGGGAACTTGAATATTATGAACCCAAAAAGAAAAAATATAAAAAAATAAACAAAAAAGGAAAACCTTATAGTGTTGCAAGAATTGGCTAATTATTATGGAAAAAATAAAATTTGTCACTTCATCAATATTTAATATTTATGATTTGACTAAATATTATGATGCATCCGAGCAAGGATATGGAGCTTCAGATGAGCCTATGCTTAATCCTATGCAAAGAGTAACAATTAGAAATATATTTTCTTCCACACAAGAAGAAAAAGAAGCAGATAGTGTAATCGAAATGGATAGGTGTAATGTTTCCTTTGATCAATCTGGAAAAATGAGCATTAGCCATGGAGATATTCAAACAACATTGATAAGATCTGATGGAGGTCATATTGTGGCCTCCGAGCGTATTTTTTAAAATTTTTCCGCGAATAAATTGACAAAAATATTTTCAAAAAAAAATAAACTTTTAAAATAAATCTATAATTTTCTATATTGCTTAAATTAAGCAGTGCATTTAACCAGCAATATAGAATTTTTAACATGGTGGCACCAAGGTTGATCAAACTCTCCGTAAAAAGTGGTGGCCCGAAAGTGGACAACTAATGACGACCTTTGTTCAGCCAAAAACATTAAAATTCAGAACAGATATCAAGGCGATAGGTTGTTTTAAGCATTATGTCTGGCAACGATTTTCTTTAAGAATGCTCATTAATTTTGTAGGAAAAAAAATATCATTTTTATAAAATTAAAATATGAGTTATCCATCAACTAGAAATACAGCTACTTTTCCCACTTATGCAAATGGTTTTCCGGTTAAATTGGTAGACCCAAATAGTTTAGGTTTCATTGACGGATACGGCATTTCTACATCATCCATAGCGATAAGCGCCTCAGTAGTTAGCTTTGCAGAGCCTAAATTGCAAAATACATATCTTCTCGGGGTGAATAGTAGTGTTACTGCAAAAGGTTATTTTGCTGATATAGATGGTGATATTACAGGCACATCTTTTTCCACTACAATTCCTCAAGCAGGTGGCTCTCCTTGGTCGTTTTCTAAGGTTTCTGGTGGTATACCAACCACCGCCCAGTTTGCGAGGGTGGTGCTCTCAGGCGATGTGTATGCGGTGTCTTCAAAAACTAGTAGCATTTCCGATTTTCAAACAAACACTTCTAATTATCCAAAAATAATTGCTATTACATCATCTTATAACACATTTGGAAGAGGTGGAAACTAATTCGAAATAAACTCTCTAGTAGAAAGATTTCCAAAATCATCACTGACAATTGTGTATTTTCCTGGATTTAATCGAAGGCTTTTACCTTCTTGAAATCTTATCAATCCTGTATCCAATAGTTGAATTCTGTATACCCCTCGGGCTATTTGAGGGGCCATGCTATTGTCGCTTACCAGATAGTATTGTTCCATGCTATTTTTGTACACAATAGAATTTTAAATTCACCACATCCCAGGAATAAGAATATTTAGTGGTTAAAACATCTATCACTTTTTGTTCGCCAGACAATCCGTTGTTAAAGCCTGAAATTTTTTGTAAATCGGATACTAAAGCATAAACATTATTATTTCTAAGCACTCCGTTGATTACTCCAGCAGGATCGTGTCCTTCGCCTTTTTTGTAAAGCACCACTTTGCACGGATGATTCATTTTTTCATTCACGCTTTTTATAAAATCTGCTTTGATAACATTTTTTCCAGGACAATCGTGAGTAGTGGTTGGATCTTCTTTGTGTATTTTCATCGTTGATGGGTCAAAGTTAAAATATAAATGGAGTTCTGCAATTAGGTTTAATGAATTTTCTCTTACTTTTTTGCCCGCACCTGTCGTGAAGTCTTCTTTTGAGTAATCTCCTAGCATTTCCACGCCGATGGCTATTGAATTCCAGGATGGGCTGTGTGTGCCTTTTTTGCTAATTGGATTAAATGCCCATGTTGAATTCTGGTCTACAAAAAAATGTGGGCCCCCGTTCCAACCCATCCCAGAATAATATCCTTGAAGATTTTTCATGTGTTCAGCGGTAAATCCATTTGGTCTCTGTGCTAAGGTTGGTGTGCCTGTATTATGAAGAACAATAAATTCCGGGTTCCATTGCATGTTCTTTGCATAATAGCTCAAATAGTCTTTTATGTTTACTTTTTTTCCAATAATCTCGAACATAATCTATATTTCTGGCTGAATTATAGTAATTACTGTTGTAGATTCACCTATTTGATGCCAGAAATCCATAAATCTCACATCATATCGTCTTATAAAATTATGGTTGTCATCAGGAATGATATTCGCCTTTACCAAGAGGTCTCCGATTGGTTTGATTATGTTATCAACATCAGCTTTTTTTCCAAACCCTCTTCCTCCAAAAACGCAAATCTCTATGTCTACGGGAAAATTTGCTATTTTATCATTGTGTTTTATGTTTTCAAGATTTATTTCTATCCATTTTTTATATTTTTTGGATTTAACCATTCCAAACTTTGCAGAAGGCACGTACATATTGTTAGCTGAAAATGGCGCTCCGATAGTAAAAGTAGTACGTAAATCCACATAGTTTTTTTACAAAAATATTAAAAAATTATTTTTTGAAATAATTTTTTCTATAACTCTTTAATTTTTATATATTCTAGTGTAAACAAATAAAGATCTTCAATAGTTTTTATTTTAGAATCTTTCTCTAACATAGTCTGAATCGCCGCATCGTTTTTGCACCATCGTCGCCCATCCCAATATTCGAAACCAGCAAATTTTGTTTTATATAAGCCAAAATTCTCAGATATGCCACCAATGTACACATAGTCAATGTTTCTTTCTTTAGCTAATTCCACCTCTTTAATTTGCGACACTATTCCTAGCGATAATTTAGGATTTTCATAGTTCCAACAAAACTGGTGTGAGTACATTTGCCCTCCCAAAAATTCGACCATACAATAAGCTACAAGATTTCCATCGTCATAATAGCAAAGGTATTTTAAAATATCATTTTTATATCTTTCAATAAATTTTGTGTAGGATTTTACATCGCCAAAATCTTTGTATTTACAATATGCTAAATAAATATTATATATTTTTTCAAAATCTAAATCTTTTGAGTCTTTTAATTCAAATTTTAAATCATTTTTTAAAAGGCGTTTTTGATTTTTATTAATTGAAAAATCATTTACACAAATCCTTGAGGATCTTACCTGGACCCATATAATTTGGTTCTTTTCAAATGATTGTTTAGAAAATAAAGAATTTGAATCGTACCAAGACATAAACGGAACCCATCCATTTTCGAGAGCATATTGCTCTTCATCTTTTTCAAAGCAGGCAGAAACAAGAACAAAATTAAAATCTTTGTCTGATTGCTGGCTCAATATATGATCAAAGAAAAGATTCATTCAGATTGACAAAGCATTCCTTTTAAAGAATCGAGTAATCATTGAAGATGGAGAACAGAAATCCTGGAAATCTTTAATTACTTTTTTGGGTGAAAATTTTCTACAGGAAAATAAATCAAAATATGATTCTTTTGTTTTCGTGTCAAAATGCAGAGTAATGTCTGATGTTTCAATTATTTGAACCGCCGATAATCCAAAAATACCTTCCTTGGCGTTTTGATGATAAACAACGATTGGTTCCCCAACAGGGACCATATTTGTATCCTTTACAAGTTTCTTCAAAAACTGAGACACAGCTTTCACATCGAGGCACACTTCTGTCTCGCAATTTTTAGCATCTATGGTAAGATGCCACCCAAAATTTCTATAATGCACAATTTATAATTGTGCGTCTCTGGGTGGCGCACCTATTACCAATTAATATTGGTCAACATATTTTGATATTTTTGTTTGATTCGAAATGCTCAAAGAAGCATGACTTGTGTAGTTTGAAGATGACATATAGAATTTTTTAGAGAACGACCATTCGTCTAAAATGTAGTTTTGAAACTCTGTAGAATTCAAATTGATTACATCATCAGACGAAAATTTAAGTTGGCTAATTACGTTTTCATAATTTTTTTCATAATTAATTCTCCAAGGAAACCCAAGGGTCTTTAGCCCTTGGGAGGAATTGGTGTTCAGATTATTATACGATTTAATTTTAGATTTGAACATTAAAAATATCCGTACTAATAATATTTCCATAACCCACAGATCCATCTGAATTTAAAACTCCAGGAGTTAAATTGCAAAAAATTTGATCATTTAGTATAATTATTCCACTTGACAGTGTTGATGATTGGGATAATAAGTCTGCGCCTTTGGATGTTAGTTTGTACCAATCATATTTTGTGTAGTTGAAAGTATTATTATTTTGAGAATTTTGAAAAACAAAACTAGACTGATATCCGCCTTGATTGAAATAATAGTTAAGTGTTAAATCAGTGGACGCGCTAACGGAATATACTGTGGAAACACCCGTGTACACTGAGGTAAAAGGAGTGATTGAAGCAGATGATATAGACGGGGCAAAATTTGGACTAATTGTTAATATGTTTGAATTTGTGGTGTCCCCTGACGAATAATTACTATTAGGTTGAACCGATACAAACCATTGATCTCTTGCGTCGAATAGTATTCGACTGCCTACATCGGAGATTGATTCTGATATTTTGCCATCATAGTTAGGAAAAATTGTTAAACTAGCAGATGTTGGATATCCATATACAGAATTGGAATACTGCACACCATTATTAGGATTTATTCTCACAAAATAATCTGCGGTAACATAATCTGCCAGCAACGGTGGGAGAATGGTGTAAGCAGACACTATGCCACTAATTCCAGATATTGTCACTCCACCACTTATAATAACAGAATTTGTTACCGTAGTGTTCACGCCTATATAGTTGGCTCCTCTATCCGCGATGTATACTTGTGTCACATTTGTGTTTAAGCCAACAGAATTAATTGTTAATGATAAAATGAATGGATGCGCAGTGGCATTTGTAGCGGTCACATCCACGGTGGTTAATCCATTTGGTAATGCACCATTTGTAATTGTTAAGTTTACAGAAGGATCATAAACCACATATTCTATACCTGTTCGTTTTCTCCACCACCATATATTTGAGCCACTTTCTGAAGCATTTCCGTCATCTTTATAATTATAAGATATTTGATACAAATCATTCACTCTTGCAGTGGCGGGTGAAATGACTGGCAAGCCAGATAGATATGGTCTTGTATAATTGTAAGAATTTATATAGGTTGGTTGATCGGGCAAATTTGTGTAAGTAAAATTGAATGCCTGCAAATTGATCGCATCATTTGAATAACTATTAACTTGCAGACCAGCTCTAAAAGAATTTGCAAATTTTATAAAAACCGAAACAAAATCTGAAGGCTCTCTAGATGAAGAGAATGTGATTGCCCCATCGTAATAGTCTATGGAATATTGTCCTTTGAAAATAATTTGATTAATTAAAACAACAATAAAGGCATCTGGTGGTATTCTTCCGTATCTGAGATAATATGTTTTGTAATCATATGTGGTAGTGGGCTCCCCGATTATGTTTTTGCTTTTTTCTGAATATTGAATTATTGCTGAATAAGATTTGTATTGTGGCAATCCCGTGCTTGGAATGATATCGTTCAAAGCGAATGTAAAAGAAATTATGCCACTAGCAGGGTCAACATTGTAAGGTGGCAAAACCTTATTTCCAAACAGATACAAAGTAAAAATATCAGTGTTGTCCCAAGTGTATATGGTGTTATTATTGTCTGCAATATAAAATTGTTTATAATTTATTGAGCCGTCTGAAGATGTTACTGGAACCAAAAGTAAACCAGAAACTGTATACGCTGGTGTGATTCTGAAAGATTGCTGTCTGTTTGTTAAAGCAGAGTTTCTGTTCAACTGTATTTGCTCGTAATATGCAGTATTAGAAGTATTAGTTCTTCCGGCTATTGGAATTATATCTACTAAATTATTATTTGTAAAAGATGCTGTAGCTAAAGTTTGAAACATTTGGCCATCTATATTTTGAGGATACGAAAGAAATGTTTGTGTAAAAGGAACAACCACAACATGATAGAGACTATTTACAGAAGGCAATAATCTTTGCCCGTTATTATCTTCTGTAAAATCCACCCTGTAATATATTGCTGAAACTTTTTGGTTTAAATAATATCTTTGTGAATTATTTAAAAATATTCTATTACTAAAATTTATTCTATCTTTGGACCATACAAAACTTACTTTTGCGGTAGAGTTACCGGGGGTTGAAAATGAAGTATAGATGTAGCTAATAAATTTTGGGGAATCAAAATCGTAATTTCTAACCCAATACGAAGTGAATAAACTCATTGTGTCTTGCACAACAAGAGAATTTCTTAAATCTGATTCTGGATAGCTTATATATTTGTAAAGTTTTGAATTAATTCCATCAATCATGGTTCTTAAATCATTTTCGTTGCCCGAACTACTTGGGCTTACCACTAGTACCTGGCCACCATCTGGACCCCAAGCCACTCTCAAGCTACTACTCACACCTTGCGCTGTAGCGTGAGAGTTGTCAGTACCATCGCTTGTGACAATAATAAGCGGCTTAAAACTTTGTGAATATTGTTTTAGTGCAAGAGATAAACCTAAAGCTGAATTTTGACAATCACTAAAATATGTGGATAAACCATTTATAGTCGCATCAAAAACCCAATCTTTACTTAAAATATAATTTACTGGAGTTTTACCTGATGTATCAGTGTAAAATCCAGAAGTATAATTATTGGGAGAAATTTTAATGGAAGAATTGTCAGAGTAAATAACTAACCCATATGCATAATTGCTTGCTGAATAAATAAATGGATTTGTATTTTGTTGATAAATAATTTTATATTGATTCGGATTAGAACTCGCAATTAAATTTAAACTCAAATATTGTTCGTAGTCTTCTTGATATTGATTTTTTACTGAAGGAACATTAATGAACTGTGAGTCAATCAAATTAATATTTTCCGAATAAAAATTTTGAACAACTGAGGGAAATTGAAGCCTTGAAACAAGAAGCATGGCATCATATAATCGAGATTGTCTTCCTGTATTATTGATTGTTGCTGTGGCATTTATAAGTTGTGTGGTATCATTTGTGAAAACTAAATTACCATTGGAGTTGCTAAAACTATAGCAATTAGAACTTGTAAAATTGCCTTGGGTAGAATTCGAAAGCAAGTTTGTTATAAATTGATCAAAGCTATATAATGAAATTAAAAGTTTTGAATTGCCAGCAGAATTGGCTAATCTTCCATATAAATTATTTGTTGAAATAGACATTATAAAGCGCTCTTCAATTCAATTTTAGTAATTTTTGGAACAAAATCCTGTTAATTAACCAAAACATTGATGATGGCTTGAGTAACATAATCACTGGATATTCCAGATTGTGTAATTATTCCTGTGTCATTAATTTCCATAGATTTAGAATCATCAAATAATACACTGCATATAACTCCAACATTTGAGAACAAGCTACCTGTAGAAGATATCGACGCTCCATATAATGCACCCGAGGCGAAGCCTATTGGACTATTTGAATTGTAATATCCCACTGGTTCAATTATTTCTGTAATTTGAGCCGGGGTGGAAACATTTATTCTAAAGAAAAAATCTTTACCTGTCAGTGAGCCATTTTCTGTTTGCGCATTGCCATATATGTAAGGATTAGTTTGATTGGATAACCCCCAAGTCACAAAGGCAGACTGTGCGCTTCCATCAGTGGCTATGCCAAGATAATATGTTTGATTTGCCGATATAGGACAATTAATAAATTGGAATCCATACATTCCAGGAAAGCTTTTAGAAGATAAAGATAGCGCGGTGTATGATTGTGTTGCAGCTAATCCGTTAGATATAAAAGCCGACACAATAGTAGGATTTGGTAAATTCTGTGGATTCAAATATACAAAAGCTTTATCTATTGTTCCTGCAGACATAGATTGAAATGATTGCTCTGGAGCAAGATCAAGGGGTATTCCATAAGTGGGGCTGGATAATATTTCAATATTAATATCATTAATGTTGGCTGAGTCTTTAATATCATACCAATTATCTCCATCGTCTTTAGTGACCCAAAGCCCGATATTGGTTGCTACAACTAAATAATTGGTATTTGCATTAGTGAAATATTTCATATCAGAAACTGATAAATCTTGTCCTGCAAATCTTGATGTTTTAGTAAAAGAGCTACACCTATCTATAGATCGATACACCCCGGAATCAGTTCCCACAAACCAAGTGGCGGCGGTTGAGTCATTCGTTTTTTTTGTTATGCAATAGCATTGTCGCCCCACTAAATGAATATTATTTGATCTATTCTGTGGATAAAAAACTAAACCCGTGGGATCAGCCACATCACATTGTTTCCAATTGATCACTTGATATACTCCGTTTGATGTGAGCATTACAAGCCATGTATTTTTACCACCACTAGGAACTGGCTGTATTTTAAATACTTTGGCTGGCAGTCCGGGAAGCAAAGCATTTATTTTATTTATGTTAAGTACAATATTGTTGCCAAACATCTCCCTTCCATAGAGTAGTGTATGAGGTGAAACAAGGGTAGATGAATTTGGGCTTTTATCAGTGGTAAAGGCCCAAACACTATAATCAGTAGCTAGATAAATTGCCGGATGCTCTGTCCTGTTATTATTTTCGTCATATCTGTAAAAAGTATCATAATAAATATCATATATCTCATGGCCTTCAAAAAAATCGCTAGCTAAACTAGTTGCACCCGTTGTTGTATTTGTAGTCCTAAGAACGAAAGACAAACCATTTTGTTTGCCATAAGCTTCGTATCTTTTAGATACAGTAGAGTTTCCATTGCCATTATTGACATACCAGCTACCCATATTTATTGAGATAACAGGCTCAGCAAAAAGTGAGTTTTGGACATACGCACCAGCTACTTGATAAAATAAACCTAAGTCTGTGCCTGCGTAAGTATATGAATTTCCTGTTGAATCCGTGAGTGTTTTATTTGCGAAATAAACAATCTTTGAATTATTTATTGTGTCAATTCTATTCCATGTTGATGAAGATCTAATATAATTCCAAATGCCTTTGTCTGTGGCAAAAAGTGGATTATTTCCATATTCAAAATCTAGGATCAAAGTTATTGTAGAAGGCGCGGCGGCAATATCAGTGGAAGATGGATCTACCCCAAAAGTATATCCTGTAAATGTCGCAGTGGGGTCAAAATTAGATAAATTAGATATTGCGATTGTGTTTTTGAGCCCTCTTTGCACTCCAGATAAATTTTCACCAGGAATGGATGGGTAAGAAATTAAACTAGAACTTATGTTATTTAGGGCGTTATAGAGATTATAGACATTAGCGTGGCTCACCGAATCCATGTGGTAGGTGAGTGTTTGGGTCATGCCAAGAGTTATTTTGTCTTCAATCCCTAAAACATCGTTGTATAATTGTCCAATATAAACTTTTGACCCAGAAGTAAGTGGCAATGTAGAAGGCAGTGGAGGTATTATGTATACTTTTCCCGATTTATAAGCTACGCTTACTTGTATCAGTTCTGTATACTGTTGTTGAATATTTGAGTTAGATGAAGCGGGCCGTAATCCAACAATTTTAACGATAGTCGTTTCGGCACTCCAAAGTGTGTTATCAAAATGGTCTATTGGTAATACGGTATCTTTCGCTGTAGTGGGATCGTAAGTAGAGGCTAAAACAGCAGCAGGGTTTGGTTGAGCAGTAATGATGTTGAAAACTTCTCCGTGTGGAGTATTGCCAGTATTTGTGATATATTGTCCAATATTGGTTAAACTCACAGTTACCTTATCCGTGGAATTGAGAGATTTTGTAAACTTTATCAAACCAGAGACTGAATCATAACTGAATGGATATTGAGATCCGTAGATTCCATTCACTTGAACGATAATTAATGGATACCCCACCCAAGGGTTTACATAATAATCAGTAAAGCTCACTTCATACAAAAGCCTAGAAGGGTTTAGGGATTTTGAATAGGTGATAGCCTGTGAATTCAAATCCAAAGAAAACGTTCCTTCAGTTATTGCTTTTTGAAAATTAACAAAGCAAGAACCTAAATTACAATACCCGTTTAAAACATCGGTGGAATATTTGTTTCCTGGATTATTTATATTATAAGATGACACCACTCCGCTATTTATTGTAATATCCACTGTTAGGCCAGAACCAGAAGTCCCAGCAAAAAACGCATTGTTTGGATAGAAACCATCTATAGGAGTGCCATTTGTAATATAGGGCCCAGATATTGATACAATTTTTCCTGTGTATTGATTGTCTGTGTATTCATCATATACAGACAGATTTGCTTGTTCTTGTGCTGTTGTAATCGTATTAATAAATCTTTGGTAGCTCTTTAAACCCTGACTGAAAACTTCAGCTGAAGTTTTAAAAATCCCATTAGAGCTAAATACTACGAGGGTTCCATTATTTACATCTGCAAAACTCGTATAGTGCCTAATACTAGATATTACTCCATATTTTGCAGTATCCCAAACTATTGGGATTACAACAGGCATAATACTTGGATCTGAATAGCAAAGCACCCTAAAAATTCTAGATGTTGTGGCTACAAAAAATGAATTATAATAATTTTGAGATATGATGTCTGAAAGTGGTCCGCTTGACACGTCTTTTGTAACGCTAACAACATAATCTGTACTACTTAAATTACTTTCTGAAGCATATGATAATATATTTGCATAGAATAAAGCAAATAATCTTTGACCAGGATTGCCAGGATTAGCAATAAGCTCAATCCATTCGGTATTCGATTGTTTTCCGTTTAAAATTAAAATTCTTTTATTTGAAATTGTTTTTGCATAGTAAAGAAGATTACTAGAAATATTATATACATAAACACCATTTTGGGTGGGATCTGTTTGATTTTTTAAAAGAACGTAATCATTATTAGCTAGTGTATATCCGTCAATATTAAAAATTGGCTGAGTAATATCAACATTACCATTTATTTGGGAATATGGATTGGTGTTTGAAGCGCAAGCCACTGTGATTTGTGAAAGATTTTGAGTTAGAGCCTCATAATATGTTGTTGTGGTAGTGCTTGAGGTTGCTGATGTCGTTACAACTGTCAAAAGCTGTGAGGAGTTAGATAAATAAATTCCATAACTGTCTCCCCAAATAACAAGCTCTGGTCGATTATAATTGTCATTAGGATCATCTCCCAGCCATTTAACATATGTGAATTTGCTTAAATTTTGATTATAACTGGTATTTATCGCGTTTACAGTAAATAATGTTCCTGTGCCAGAAACATAAACAAATAATCCATTATCAGTCGCGGCATATAGTGCGCGATAATTTTGAAAATCATGTTCTGTAAGCCCTGTATCATGGCTAGTAGTAATAATACCAACATTAACTGCCTCTGAAATTTTATTTATTGAACCTGTAGGAGAATTTGTGGTATTTGTTGTAGGTGTATTCCAGATTGGTTGAAGTGGATTAGCACCTTGTAATAAATTTGTTGAGTATAGCCCATCACTTGCTGCGATATAAAAAATATTATTTATTGCAAGGTGGGGTGTAAGAATAACTTCACCTGTTGTGTATTGATATACATTTACTGTTGCAATAAAATCATTTACAGTGATTGGCAGATATGAACTATTTAGCGGTAAAGTAATTTTTGCAAAATTAATTCCGAAGTCTTGAGACAAATAAAGTATATTTCTGAATTGATTGATAGATTTAGATAATACCCAAAAATACTTTGGATTTAATGTGCTAACAGCAGGAGTGACACCAGAAGCAGAATATGCAATAAAATTACCAAAATAATTTTCAGAAAATCTGTCTGCCACACCAAAATCTGTGCTCCAATTAATTTTATAGATATTAGAAAAGTCTTTTGAATTCCCCGCTGTTGCAAATAATCCATTTGGAGTGGATATAATTGTTCTTTGTGGAACTGTCGATTCAGAGGCAAAAGCCTTAACATAATTGGTAATTTTTGCATATAATATTGTGTCGGAATGTTGAATCGGGCAATTTATCACTGGATAAAAATTGATATGATCCCCAGAATCTAAAAGTTTTTTATAAGGAATTATATTTGCAGGGGCGTTGATTCTAAAAAATCCTAAATGATCAAGGCCAGACAACCTATATGGAGGGATTGTGCCAGATTTAATACTAGCTGCATTGATTGAAGCAATTTTAGAAGAAGGTAAAATTCCAGTAATTTGTATTTCTGGAATTAAAAATTTAATTGTTACATTTGTCGTGGAATAATCCGATATTGAAGGTAAAATCGGCCCCAAGAAATATAACATCCCATTTGTGCTATCCAAAGTGTAAGTATTAGACTCCAAAATTAAATTATTTAAATATATTTCAATGTTTGAATAATCTCCACTATTCCATTTGAAAATGTTTAATAATTCTGTTTCACCATCTGGCCCCAAATGTGTAGTACCATCGGTTATTATATATTTGTATGGCGAATTATCTGGATTCGTATATTGTAATATAGTAGAAGTAAGCGGCGCGTTTTCACTCGCATTAATATAACAAGTGGGACCAGGAGCCAACGGATATATTATTTTAATCGAAGAATTTACAGGAACAGAATTTTGCAAGAATAATATAGATCCATTGATCTGATATTGACTTAAAAGCAAAAGATTAGAATTCAAGAAAACTTGAGGTATGCCATATTTTCCTGTGGGAGGGGTAAATAGGAATGCATTTTGGTTGGCATCAGAAACTACAATATCAATTACCAATTCATCACTTAAATTAATTTTACTAGGCATTCCATCTTCGCCAGAGTGGACATGGTTAAGTAAAGCTTGTTTTAAAAGTTTTTGAAGTTGGCTATTTTCGCCCGCTAAATCATTCCTTCTATCAGAATATGATATTTGAGTGATTTGAATTGTGGTAACACTGTTTATTGTAACATTATTAACATACACTTCGCCGATATAGATCGCAGGATTGTATAAGTCATAATCTGGATCTGGATATAATGGCGCAATTATATTGCAAAGATATTCTGTGTTTGTGCAAACATTTTTTTGTGCCCAAACATAATAATGATTCACTGCATAAAATCGGAAAAAAGATGGGTATTCAGTGGCTGCATGAAAAACAGAAATCACACCCAGCCCCGGCGTAACCACAATGCACTGTGCCCATGCGTCATCATCAAGTGGGCCTGGTTTTCCAATGCTTTCATACTCTAGAGCTAAATAAGAAAATGGATTTTCATGATAGGAATCCAAAAGAGCTTGCCTTTGTTGCATTACATAAGGATTCGATTTACATCCCATCCAAATTATTTGCCAACCATTAACAATTCCTTGACCTATATAATCATACATCCCAAAAAATTGATTTTCGGAGGTATGCATATTATCTTGATCGTATTGAGGATAGATTAAATCACCCTGCTCAAGATACAAATATTTATAGATTGACGTTCGGTTGGACATTATGTTGATATAAATTGCTTAGTGATAAATTCGGAATTGTAAACAATATTATTTTCTACATACCCTGTTATAAACAATCCTATAGTTTGGACAGCAGATGTAGAAAAAATTATAATTGGGTTTTGTCGATTAATCGCAGGTCCTGCGAGTGAATCTTCATTTGGAGGCACAAATGTTGCAATCCCAAGGGGGTATGAAGTACCAAATGACCAATTATAAGACGAGATTATGCCAATGCTATTATTGACAAATTGATATCCATTCGTTACAGCGATTCCAGATGAATTTACATATTTTTTAATTGTAAAGGCTGCCTGAGGAGGCATAAAATACAAATTATTTGGCCCCATATCCATTTGAACAGCAAACTCATCAAAGAATGCAGCATTTGATGTAGATGATTTCAATATTACACCAAATTTAATTGTACTTGAGGGGCTTGATAACGTAAATATTTGATTAGGGGTGATTGGTGTGTATGTAGAAGGGTTGACATTTGTAGGATCAGTGGTATAACCAAAAGACACTGAGCCACCATTAGTTACAAAATTCGCGGTGAGAATCCCCCTTCTAAACTGCGGTGTTGGAGTGATACTAGATTGGGTGCTTGCATTAAAGGTCTTTGTCAAGAATTGCGATGTTCCAGCACCAGAATATGTTATCAATACACTTTGAACCACTGGTGTTATATTTTTAGACGCAGTGGTGAGAACAAGCTTAAATTGAATCCATTGACCTGATAAACTCGCAATATTACCAAGAATAGACACAATCTGATTTTGATAATTGGTATAATTGTCTATTGTTGACAAACTATATGAATTAATATAATCTTTATCATTTAAATCCATCAAAGATCCAGCCGTTTTTACATAAAGTGTTACAGAAGTGCCCCACTCATAATTATCTGGCGGGAAACTATTTGGATTTTGTATGTAACTTTCATCTTGTTGATAACCCGGAATTAATGCAAGCACCTGAATCTGACTCCATGTGGTCACATCAGCTGCATAGAAAGGATCACTCTCAAAAACGCCCGTTTCTCTTACCATTTTTGTACCGGAGTAAATATAATTTGAAGAACCATCGGGCTGTGGCGTAAACAAATTAACGTTATTTACATTTTGATTTGGGTTTATCTCAACTATTCTGCCAGATGGAGTGGCTTGATTGTTACTTTGTTGCTGAATTTGTGAATAAATATTGTCAGAAATAAGATTATTAATACTTGATCTGTTGCCATAAGTATCTGTAAACCTAGCATAAACCGTATATTGCCCTGTAGCAAAATATGATGTATCAGCATTTTTTAAAGTTCCATCAGAATAACCAAATATATCTTCTGTGCTTCCAGTTTGAACATACCAATTCAAATTTTTAGGAGATATAAAACTGTTAATTCCTACTAAATTACCACTGGAAGAAAGACCGTTGTATAAAGCAATAGTCCCTACACCAGTAAGAGCTTGCCCCGAAATAGAAAGAGAAAATGAAATTGGAGTACTTGCAATAAGATTTTGAGTAAAAGTATTATTGTTTAAACTAATAGGCGAGCCATTTATTGTGATATATGGCGTAAAACTATTGGGGTATTGTAGAAAATAATTTGCTGATGTTGATATATTTGAAAATAAATAACCAAACGCATTGTAACTAAAATTACTAGAATATCCCAATAAATTAGGATCTGTATTTATGTTTGTGTAGTTTTCAATAACGTATGAAGACGGCAAATTAGTTAGACCCAAATCATTGTTCTGCATTAACGTTAATAAACCATAAGAATCTGTAGGAGAATAAGAAGGGGTGGCTAAAGTAATTGTAGTGAAATTCGTCTCATCAAAGATAAAGCCAGCAAGATTTGTTATAACAATTATTTTTCCTGTAATTCTTGTATTGTTAATTTGCTTAAATACAGTGCCCACAAAAACTAAAGAGCTAGAAATAAATCCGGTTATAACCGATTTAACTACTGGGCTATAAAATATTTTTGACCCGCCAAATCCCACATAAAGATTGCCAGAATTTGAAGAATAATATGCTACATCAGGTCTGTAAAAAGCACTATATTGCAAGGTCAATTTTTGCGTAGAAGAATCATATAACCAGATTTTTCCAATCAACTTAATTTGGTCCCAAGAACCAATAATCAATCCAAACGATGTTGCATAAAGAAATGTAACTTCCGGCTCAGGGATTTGTGTTGACCAATTTTGAGCCGTAAGTGATGAATTTGAAAAGGTGAATATTCTTTGTCTATCAGAAATCTGAGCGGTGGGATCGCTCACCCGAGAAACACCAAAATATGTATTTATAGACAATACAGCACAAGATGTGATCGGCAAATTACAAGAAGTTATCAATTGAACATTTTTATTCACATAATTATAAATATTCCCAACAGAATCTCCAAGCAAAATCCCAATATTTGCTATTACCGAGGTAGTAAAAATGGAACTGCTTAAGTTGTAAATGTTCGAGGTTGTATTATTTGTGTTTATGTAAACACTTGTGTCAGTGATTATTAAATAAGACTCAACATTGTTGATATTCACTAAATAAACATATTTAATGTTCCCACCAATAGAATTTACTAAATTAGCAAACTGACTGCTATTATTTCCAAAGTCAAAATTGATATTCTGTAAGTATTGCTGTGGAGCGGAAGAGCTTAAATCAATAATAGTAGTTCCGTTAGAAGGAAAGTTTTTATTTGTGGATATTTCTATTGTGGATATTCCAATAAAATCAGAGGCTGAAATTAAAACTGTGCCTTTTGTGCTAGTCGCATAATAATCGCCCAGGCTAATCAATCTTAACTCATTTGTTGTAATTGGTGAATTAAAATTATACCTTATAATATTTTGAGTTAGAGCATTTGAAATCATATTGTAGTAATATGTATTATTTTTTTCATCGAATATTTGATATTCATTTTGCCCTGAAGAAGTAATCAATGTTTCAATAGCATATATCGGTGTATAATTGAACATTGATTTTTTAATATAATGCGATGTGATAGGTACAGCTAATGATGTATATAGCGCAAAATTACTTTCGTCGCCGTAATTTACAGGAATGGGCTGTGGCTGGTTTAATTGATCATAAATGGAATCATCTGATGCTAAAACCATACCTCGATCTGTGTATATTGTGTAAGAAACTCCTGTGTATTGCGTTAAATTATAAACCACACCATCAGTAGATTCTAATAACTGCGTAGTGTAAGGCTCATTAGCTGGACCGGATGTAATTATATATTGATCTCCAAGGCCTATTGAAGAGTCAGTGGTGGGTGTAACTATGAACCAATATTTCCCTTGGCTAAGCAATAATGGGTTTGCAAGGGTAAATTGCGCAAATGTACTAGCTTTGGCTGGTAGATTTGAAAAATCTACCGTGGTAGATACGCCAAGGATTACAGGAGAAGGTGAATCAAAATAATCTTGGTTAATAGTTAAATACGCTTTTGCATTAACACCGAAACCATTCAATGACCCAATCTGTATTCCCACTCCTAATAAATTTTGATCACCAAATACATTAAAGTCGCCAGCAAAATATTTGAGAGTATTAAATTGTATACCTTGTCCAAGATTAATGACCGTAGAAGAAAGCGCGGCAAATCTATGCACCTGCATCGGACCCAGAAAACCCTCGTTAATTGTTATTTGACCAACAGGAGGCTGTCTCTTAAGAATAAAATTTGCAGAAGGAGAACTAGAACCAGTGGTGATGCCTGTGGTGTAATTAGAATATATTACGCTTGTAAAACTATAGTTGTTTTGCTGAATCATCTCCATCAAAGATGGAGCCAAATCATCTACGAAAATTGTTGAATTTGCCACCATGATAGAAGTGGCTATGTTCGCTCCACCGCTAGTGGTTATTCCTCCAGAATATAAATTTAGTTTAGCGTTATGATCAGGATTGATCGAATTCGCCAAAGTGACATTCACTTGATTTGGAGCTACAGTATAGGTATTGATAGCTCTAAATACATTGTTATCAAACACGAAAGCATAATTTGTATTAAAGCCAGTGACAGTATCAGTGGAATATATTATTAAATTTGAATTTTTTACTGAAGCTGTTATCATTCAACTTATTTTTTCTTAATTTCTGTGCTTTTTGCCTATATTATCCGCGAGGCCTTGAAGAATCAAGAACCAATGTCATTGTATCGTTTGTTGAAGAATGGAATATATTGGTCATCCCCGTACTAGTTTTGGAGCCATTATAGGTGAGCAGTTGTGCCGCGCCTTGACTATTTGCATAATTAAGACCAATCTCATAATTATTTACAACGGGGAAATAATAAGCAAAAGTAGTACCTGCAAAAAGCCCGCTCAAGGTAGTAACATAAATATAATCAGGACTTGAACCTATTGGGGGATTGTTTGCGTTGTAAGAATTACCCCACATTATTGAATTTATTGTAGCAGGAACTTTCACGTATGCTTTTATTTTTAGGTCAGCAATATTAATCACCAAAATATAATTTGTTGATGTAGCTGCTATAATCGCTCCTTCTGCATAATTTTCAATAAAGTTAATGTATCCGAATTGATTTCCGCTTTGTGTAATTATATTTGTATAAGCTAAATTTGTCAAAGTCTGCCCTGCAGATAAATTAGTAAACCAAAACGGCGCATTACCAGTGTAACCGTAAGCGTCATAAGCATATAAATCGCCATTTTGCCCAGCCACAAATAATACCCGATTTTGATCATCAATATATAAACTCTTCAAACATGACACTGAAGATCCAATATTCCAGGAAGTAATTATTTCATTTGATCCTGTATTGCTTCTAAAACCATACAGATTAACAGCACCATCGTTAAACCCAACCGCAAAATTAAGCAAATAAGGGACATTATTTTGATCGCTAATCCCCCAACCTGAAGACACAAAGCCGTAAATTTGAGACCCGTCTATAAAAGTGGGTTTATTAGTGGTGTTGAATTGTGTTCCAATATAAAGTAAAGGGTCGCCAGGAGTGTATGCTGAGTCTTTGCTATTATATGCTGATTGAATTTCAACTAAAGTTACTGTCCAATTGTTATTTGAATTACTATAATTTAAAATATATATCCATCCAGTGGCTGGACTTGAACCCCCAGCGTTATATGTTGCATCATATCCTCCTACAGAAATATCTTGAGCCCCCTGTATAAATCCTATCCATGATTTGGCGGTAGCTAAGTAATTTTGCTGAGCATAATATATATCCACGCCTTGTGACCCTAAAACAACCATATACCCACCATAATCTGGATAATATGTACTATACTGATTAAATGACTGTATCGCTTTCTGTGGCACAGAACCATACAATAAGCTTGACTCAAAGGAAACGTTAAATAGAATAGCAGCTACACCAGAGAGAGAGCCAAAATCTTTGTAAGTCAAATAAGCTGACCCACTATAACTGCCTGAAGCATAAAGCGAGTTATTGTTTTTTACTCCCGATGATACAGACGGCAAATAAGGAACTACTCCACCAGTAACATATACTGATCCAACCCCTAGAGTCCACACATAATGCTGGCTGTCTTTGGCAATTTTATATATAGGAGCACCATAAATACTCAAACCTTGAGGGAAATAATTCGCCATAGCAACTGTTGTTATACTTGCAGTTAATCCAGCACTATTATATGCGTTTGTGCTTCCTGTGATATAGATAGAATTTATATTTGTTGCATTTGAAGAGATTACAGCAAATCCAGTGGCCAAGCTTCCAAAATTAGAATTTCCAGATATTGTAACGCTTGGAGCTTGAGTATAACCAAATCCAGGTGCGGTAATTACGATTGATGTAACCTGAGCATAACTTATGCTTGCATATCCTGTAGCCAATGTTCCAAAACCATTATTTCCATAAAATGTCATTGTTGGGGCTTGAGTGTAACCCAAACCAGGATTAGTTAATACAACAGACACAATCTGACCATTATTTGTCACAGCAATTCCAGTGGCAGTGGTAGTGCCTATGCCTGTTGCCGGTGCAGAGAATAAAACGGTGGCACCAGAAGTGTATCCAAATCCTGAACTTGATATTGAGACAGAGGTAATATATCCACCGCTCGTCACAGCGATACCTGTAGCAAGAGCAGTGTTTACACCTGCAGGAGGCGTGGAAAAAGCCACTACAGCCCCCGCCGTATATCCAATTCCACTTGAAGATATACTTGCTCCACTTACATAGCCTTGATTATTTGGAATATTCCCTGCAACAACAAGACTAAATTGAGAATCAGCAAAAATTAAGTTTGAAAATTCAATCGGCACGACATTGTTTGATGAATTATATTTCGTTAAAATATTAGGCGTAGGGATATACACAGTAGTAGTAGCCAATCCAATTTGTCCGCTAGTATTGAAACCCCAAGCAAAAACCCCAGAACTTGAAGCTCCAAGTGCTACGTCAGTCCAAGAACCAGAGGCAACAGTGTGTTGTGGGCCCACATCAATAGAAGAAATAACTAAATTAGAAATATTTCTTGTTGATCCATTGTATGTAAGTTGTGTTATGGTTTTACTTGTTAATCCAATATTTGTCTGATATTGCCCAAATTCAAATAAGGATTGGATTCCTGTCTGGTTATTGAAAGTTACCACTGCCCCTCTGTAATTAAATACCGAGAACAACTGTACACTTGTTGACATTAAATATGGGACAGAAGTGGAAGCTCCTGATACTGGTATTGAAGTGCCAAGGCAATAATATGAATTATCTCCAAAACTCCACAAAGAATTATCAGAGGTAATTACATAAGATGAATTATTTTGCGCGTAAATATCTCGTGCGCTATATGAGAAATTAACTCTTACAAAAGTGGATGTATTTTGTGTGCCTAAATTGTTTTTCCCTAATTGGCCGTATGTATTATCACCAATTGCATATACATAACCCAGATTGTTAATCGCAAGATTATGAAGATATCCAGATGCAGTTTTTACAACATTCGGCAAGCCCATATAATATTTTAGTGCATTTTTGGGAACTCCAGTATTAGGGTTATATTTTGATAACGACCCAGCATAATTGTAACCCATTCCAAATGGTCCGCCTGAATTTGCAAATCCACTAATAAAATATTTTTGAGTGGACCCTAAATATGTGACAAACCCAGTAAAAACAATGTCAGTTTTGAATGATCCTATGTTAAATTGATAACCAGCTCCTAGCTGATTAGATGGCAAAGTATAGGTATTATTGTAATTTGATATAGCCACACCCAGTGAAGTGGATATTGGTAATATTTTATTTAATGTAATATTAAATGTAGTTTGTGATGTTGAGAAAAATGGATTAAACACCAAGGAATAAGTAGGTATACTATCAATATTAATTGTCGTGGTACCTATACCTGAAGGCGAAGATTGTAAAATTGCGGTTACACTTGTAGAAATATAAGCACTTGTTTGTCCCGCGCCAAAACTTACAGAAGCCGTGTTTGAATTAGCAGACACAGTACCAATTCCCAAAGTAGGATATGATGCGCTTTGATTATATATGAATAGACCTGAATTAATACTTGAAAATAATACTGTTTGTATTCCAGAAGCAACATATGCGCTCAACACAACCGTACCCACGGCTGTAGCCCCAATCCCTCCAATTAAATTGAGTGTGGAAATACCACTAGTGAGGTAAGGCCATACTGGATTAATTTTGAATGAATTAATCAAGAAAGGTGTGACCGTCAAACCGCCAAAAGTGCTTGTATATCCATTCGGGCCATAAGCGGTAATAGCAAGTCCTGTAATTATAGAAGTGGTAAATCCAGTAGCATACCCCGTAGAAGTGGCTGATCCATTAAAACTCAAAATTGTTGTATTGAAGCCTACTACACCAGAGGAAGCAGATAGCGTTATAGATGTGGATAATCCACTCGTGCTAAAATTGAGATTTGCGGTAATTATAAAAGATTGTGCAATTCCATTTGAATTGTTTGCGCCACCAGTGATTGTAACAGGAGAAATATTAAAATTAGAGATTCGCCATATTTCGGTAGAAAGAATCAACCCTGGTACAGGAGAAGTATTAAATCCAAATGGAGCACCTTGTACTGTAATTGCAAGCCCGATTGTAGAAGCCTGAACGGTTGTTGACAGTCCAAATGTTGTCGATATATTTCCGCTAAGCACGGTGGTGAGCCCTGAATAAACCATATTTATGCTTGTAGGACTACTTATTATATTTACTATTGTAACATTGCTCGCTGGCGTGGTGTTAAGCGTATAAGTGATGTAAGATGTCTGTAAACCGATAACAGGATTATAAGTATTTGCTGTAGTTGATTTTATCAACAATGGCAACGCTGTTATTGAAGCTGTTGAAATGGTGCCAGTGGCAATACCAATAATATTGATTGATGTGGAATTAGTGACAGCTACACCAATCGTCAATGGAATAGATGTGGAAAAAGTATTTGGCAATACCGTAACCACTCCCACAGGGAATCCTAGTATTGTAGGAGCAGAAGAAATGATATTAATTGGGAAATTTCCTGATGGAGCGGCTGAAAGTTGACCGGTGTAAATCACTTTCCCATAATATTGATTGCCAGTAAAAATTCCAGAATTCAAGCCTGAGCTTAATGTGGAAGTTAATACAAAAGGATTGTCAGTAATTGTTGCAGTGGAAATTCCTCGGTAAATTGCATTCACAGTTATTTGAGTAGAGGCGAATGTAGCAATACCATTGATTAAAGTGGCTGTGCTTGAAATAGAGCCAGCAAGCACAGTTTGAATTCCAGCATTCGGGGCTCCAAGAAGATTATTTTTAGATGATATTAATTGATATGTTCTTGAAGTTTTAGGTGTAGCAACAAGAGTTACTGTGGAAACAATTACATTATTAGAATAGCTCACATAACTGCTTGTGCTTAAAGATATTCCACTTATTGTAATTGGGTTTATTGTGAAACTAGCAGTGGAAATACTAGCGCTGTCGGTTGCAATCAGGTTAGCTGTTGTAGCAATAGATGTAGAACCCAATCCAATTTGTATTACTTTGACAACATCTTGTGGACCAAAATATATTGAACTTGGAGGATTAACGACAGAAGAGTTACTGCTTAAGTAAATAAATGTACCAGCAGGATTTGGATTATAAGGATAAATAATGACCGCATTAATGTTTTGTTCTTCATATGTGCTACCCGTGGAAAGCCCCACGATGATCGATGCCTGTGGTTGTTTCTTACTGGTAATTTTGTTTAATATACCAGAAAGGAAATATGATCCGCTTAAACTGTTTATGTCATTTGGCGAAACAATTGTGTAAATTGAAGAAATTCCAATTAAATTATTTTCAAAATTGCCAGTAACATCGCTCCAAACATTTCCATTAAATCTAAAAATTTTACTACTTAAATCTGAAAGAATTGTCGTAGATCTTTGATCATGAATAGATTTAGAGACGGCATACAAGTAGCCATCTAGATTTCTGAGCACTCTAATTGAATCTGAATTTGGAAGTACATAACTTGTATTAACATTATAGTTAAGCGAGTTGGAAACAATATTTGTGCTAAAGCCTATTTGCAGTGAATGCCAAATAAATTGAGAAGAAGATGTTTGCGCATATCCTAAAATTAAGTTTGAGGTGCCGTTTGTTAAAACATTTTCTGGTTCATATAAATATCCAAATCTGATGATTGGGTTTGCCTGAACCCCTGTAGTAAAGAAATTAGATGTAGACGCAAGAACAATATTTAGCTTATTATCATTTATATAAATACTGTTGTTGTCTTTAATAATGGTCAAACTATATAAAGATTGGATGTTTGTTGTTACTTGCGTGAATGTATTATTGCCAAATGTAATTAATAGATTTTCTTCTTGGACAGTAAATGTAACTTTTAATATTGAAGAAAAATTAGAAATTTCAAAAGCTTGAGTGCCAGACAAAGCTTCAAAGATAAATGTTATTCCATAATTTGAGTTATTATAACACCTATTAAACCAAATATTATTTTTTGTAGATTGATAAAAGGTTTGCCCATTAGTTGTGTATATTGACAATAGGCTTGAATTTATTCCGGTTAGAGATACGGTAGAAATTCCTCCAAAATTGTAGTTTTTAACCAACTGCCAATCAGAAAGAATGTCAAAATTTTTAGGACTATACAATAGTATATTATTTTGGAACCGGCCAAAAATCACCGATGCATCTGATCTGTTTACTGCCCCCACCAATGGTTTAGACAATGATGAAAAATATAGTG
>Ga0214921_10001576_pt1 | contig 38561 bp, 38 predicted proteins | sample LL1505_MetaG_FD_177992 | JGI IMG/M metagenome (GOLD analysis project Ga0214921, IMG submission 177992) | Freshwater microbial communities from Lake Lanier, Atlanta, Georgia, United States - LL-1505 | ecosystem: Environmental > Aquatic > Freshwater > Lake | place: USA: Georgia | collected...
CGTAGACTACGACGTTGATAGGACGGGTGTGGAAGCGTGGTAACACGTTAAGCTTACCGTTACTAATAGCTCAATTGGCTTGATTTATGCACTGAAAAAATTTTTAGATACAAATTACAATGTTAAAAGCATTTTCATATGCAAGAAAAAGTTTTTCTTTAATTCTCTATGTTTGGCTAAAAAAAATTATTAAACAAAGCAAATTTAATGATTTCTAAATCTTTTTTATTAAATATATTAAATGGTTTAGAACTCCCCAAACAAAAATTATAATTTACTAAGTTCATAAATAATAAATTAAACTAATTAAATAATTTGCAACAGTTAAAAAATAATTCTATTCCTATTAATTATAATGAGTATAGCTTTGTAATATGTTCAGTTTCAACACTATATCCTTGCCTATTTATTACAAACTTTTCGATACAAATTACAATGTCAAATAGAATAAAAATATACACTAAACAAACACAATTCCTTAAGCCTTCCGAGCTCAATTCGATTTATATATTAAAAAACACTGAATGGAATTTTGGTATTAAAGAACAATATAATTGGTTTCAAAAAGAAATAAAAAAAAAAGATATTCATATTCTTTTAGAAAAGAATAACAACTTAATAGGATACACCTGCTTAAGGTATAAAAAAATTTTTTTAAAAAAAAATATTAAAATTTTTTTATTATTAGACACACATATTATTAAAAAAAATTTAAGAAACAAAGGATATGGAAGAATACTTATCGATAAAGCTGCTAAAGTAATAAAGAATAAAAAAATCCCATCTTTATTATTTTGTGAAAAAAAACAGCTTAATTATTACAAGAAATTTCATTGGACTATTATTAATAAAAAAAAATATTTAAGTAACATAAATAACAAAAGATTATGTTTAATGTTTTTAGGAAAAAAAATTTCCTTGAAAAAAAAATTTATTATTTGTAATTAGTTATTTTATTCATACAATATATACATCTTATGAAAATAAAATTATATAGATCCGCAACTGTTGGAATAGAAATTGAAAATTTTAAAATCTTACAAGATCCTTGGCTTACCGACGGTGAGTATTATGGTTCATGGTCTCATTTTCCTTATTTCGATATAAAAAAAATATTAAGGAAATTAATTCCTACAACGCAATTTATATAAGCCACATTCATCCAGATCACTGCTCTGATGAGACGTTGTCACTAATAAGTAAAGATATCCCTATTTATATTCATGAATATCACTCTAAATTTTTAAAATTTAAATTAGAAAAATTAAAATTTAAAATTGTAGAGCTAAAAAATGGTAAAAAATATGAAATTAGCAAAAATATTTATTTAAATATTTTTGCTGCCGATAATTGTAATCCTGAATTGTGTTATAAATTTTTAGGTTGTGCAGACTTAAGTGCAAAAGGACAATCACAACAAATTGACACTTTGTCAATTATAAATAATAAAAACAGCACATTAATAAATGTTAATGACTGTCCATTTGATTTAGCGAAATCCACTTTTAATAATATTCACAAACAGTATAAAAAAATTGATATATTGTTAACGGGGTATCAAAACGCAAGTCCATATCCACAATGTTTTGATAATTTAAATGTAGTTGAGAAAAAAATATTGGGAAAAAACATTTCAATTAACTGTCTAGAAAAATCGTTAAATTTTATAAAAAATTTAAAACCTCGTTATTTTTTACCTTTTGCAGGAACATATGCATTATCAGGAAAATTAGGACATCTTAATAAGCTAAGAGGTCCGGTTAATATTGATAAGGCATATGCATATTTAACTAAGAACCAAAATATTTCTCTACCTATTAAAATGAATCCATCATCAGTTTTTGATTTAACAAATACTAAGGTTATGCCCTCTTATAAAAAGTTTAGTAATAAAAATTATCAAAACTATGTTCAAAATTTTTTAATGCATAAACAATTAACTTATGAAAAAATTGCATACCCTAATTTTGAAGAGATTTTCGAACTCTGTAAAAAAGCTTATGTAAAATTTTTAGATAAAAAACTTATTAACAATATAGAACTGAAATCAGATATTTACATCGAGATTTTTGACAAATTAATAAAGATTCCAAAAGAAGATACTGCTTTAGAATTTTTATCTAAAAATAAGTTAAAAAAAAAAGAAGGCTCTTTTGTTTTGTATAAAACCGACCCAAGACTTTTAAAATGGTTGTTGATGGGGCCTAAATATGCACATTGGAATAACGCTGAAATTGGATCTCATATAAATTTTTTTAGATATCCTAATATTTTTGAGCGAAATGTTTATGCTAGTATGTGCTATTTTCATTGCTAAAATATTAATTTAAAAAAATTTATGTTAATTTTTTAACTAAATAAGATATTTTCTTGTCATCATTATAAATTTTAGACATAATTTTAGCTGTTGCTTGAGGATTATTTTTGAAAGCTATACGCAGAATGTTCATCCAATTAACATTGTTTTTTTTTCTTATATTTTCGATCTGAGAAATAATTTTTAAGTAATTTTTACTTTTGTTTTTTTTTTTCATATACTTTTAGATATTAATAATTTATTTTAGAGTCGTAATAGAAAGTATAACTTGATATCCAAAAATCCATTAAAAAAGACACCTTTCTTTGTTGCAGAAATATCTGCAAATCATAATGGTTCATTATTTCATGCTAAAAAACTAATTAAAATAGCAAAAAAATACGGAGCAGATGCTGTAAAATTACAAACATACATGCCTGAGACATTGACTATAAAGTGTAATAAACCAGATTTTAAAATTAGGGGCGGATTATGGAAAGGCAAAACATTATGGGATTTATATTCAAAAGCGCAAACGCCATTTGAGTGGCATAAGGAACTATTTGATTATGCAAGAAAATTAAAAATTATTTGTTTTAGCACTCCATTTGATGAATCTGCCGTAGATCTTTTAGAAAGTCTAAATTGTCCGTTTTATAAAGTTGCCTCATTTGAAATGAATCATATTCCTTTAATTAAGAAAATAGCCAGAACTAGAAAACCGATAATAATTTCAACTGGGATGGCAAAACTTAAAGAGATTGATTTGGCGTTTAAAACTGCAAAAAAAAATGGTGCTAAAGAAATAGTTCTTTTGTATTGCGTAAGTAATTACCCATCTAAAATTTCAGACTTTAATTTTAATAATATTAGGCTCTTAAAAGAAAGATATCATTGCAAAGTCGGTTTTTCAGACCACTCAACAGATAATAAAGTTGTTGCAGCGGCAATTGCCGCAGGAGCACAAGTTATTGAAAAACATATAGCTCTCCAAGGTCAAAAAAAAGGTTTTGATCTTGCGTTTTCTCTTAAAGGAAAAGAAATCAAGGATTATAATCAAGTTATCAAAGAAACTTCATTAATGATGGGTGAAGAATATTTTTTCAGGAACCAAAGCGAAAATCACAGTTTGCAATTTAGGAGATCTGTTTATGCAGTTGCTGATATTAAGATAGGGGAAAAATTTACTAAAAAAAATATAAGGGTTATTAGACCGGGGTTTGGAATTCAGCCATTTTATTATGAAAAATTGATAAATAAAACATCTCCTTTTGATATAAAACGTGAAACGCCCCTAAAAAAATTATTATTAAAAAGGTTAAGAATCTTTATATGAAAAATATTCCTTACGGTCGTCAATATATAGATAGCAAGGATATCAGACTTGTCTCTAAAGCTCTAAAAGAAGATTTGATCACAACAGGACGATATGTCAAAAAATTTGAGAATAAAATTTCAAAATTTTTAAAAGTAAAATATGCAGTTTCTTGTAACAGCGGAACATCCGCTCTTCATCTGGCTTTAATGGGCATAGGTCTTGAAAGAGATGATGTAGTAATTATGCCCGCCATAAATTTTATAGCAGTTTATAATATGGCAAGATTAATGAATGCTAAAATTTTTTTAGCAGACGTTAATGCTTTAACAGGGCAGGTGACTCCAGAAACACTCTTGGAATGTATTAAGAATAATAAATTAAAAAAAATTAAAGCAATAGTTACAATGTATTTAGGAGGATATCCTGAAAATGCTATTGAATTTTATAAGATAAAAAAAAAATTTAATTGTTATTTAATAGAAGATGCCTGCCATGCGTTGGGTGCCAAATATTTTCATAATAAAAAATATTTACCTATTGGTTGTTGCAAACATTCCGATATTTCAACATTTTCTTTACATCCAGTTAAGACAATTACCTCTGGCGAGGGCGGTCTAGTAACAACAAATAATAAATTCTTTTATAGGAAAATTCTTTCTTTGAGATCACATGGCATTGATAAAGATAAAAATTTTCACTGGAAATATAATTTAAGTGAATCCGGTTTTAATTATAGACTCAGTGATATAAATTGTGCTCTTGGTTTAGGACAATTAAAAAAAATAAATAAATTTATAAATTATAGAAGAAAAATATTTAATATTTACAAGACTGGTTTAAATAGAATTAGTAATTCTATAAGCCTTCCTCTAAAAAATAACAATAAACCATCCTACCATCTTTTTTTGATATCAATAAATTTCGCAGAAATAGGATCGACGAAAGATCTATTTTTAAAATTTTTAAGAAAAAATAATATATTTTGTCAGTACCATTATATTCCTATTTATAAGTTTAAACTATTTAAAAAGAAAACAAATAAATTCTTGTATCGAGGAACTGAATATTATTATAAAAATAGTTTTAGTTTGCCGATGTATTATAATTTAAAAGAAAATATGCAGAAAAAGATAATAAGTAAAATTAGATTATTTTTGAACCAGGTTTAAAAAATGAAATTTGATAATAAAAATAATTTAGCATTTTATGGAGGAAGAAAATTAATTAAAAAAAATTTAAAAATTATAATTCAATTGGTAAAGAAGAATTATTTGTCGCAACCAAAGTAATTAGAAGTGGAGAATTTAGCTTTTTAAGATTGAAGGAATAAGAAAACAGAATTTCAAATGAATATTTATTTATTACTATTTATTTGAGTACTATTAGAATATTATATAAAATTAATTAAAAACTTAATATTAATGAAAGTATTTAAAAATAGATCAACTTTTATTACAGGAGGCACAGGTTTTTTTGGAAAAAAGTTTATTAAAAATTTATTACAGAGATTACTAGATCTCTGTTATTTATTAAAATATCAGCCTATGACATTAAAATTAGGTTTTATTTCAGAAAAAAATTACTATTTTAAAGATACATCTTTAATTAGCTGTCCGTATGAAGCTAGGCATTTAAAATCTAAAATTATTTTTAATAATTTTATAAATAAAGCACTTAAAAATAAAAAAAAAATAGAGTTTTTAAATGCTGGTGCAGGCGATGGATTGTTAAGACAAATATTTATGAAAAGTTATTTTGATACAAACCCCGTTTCTATGTCGAAATTTTTTGAAGCTTGTAATTATTATACTAACGAAGCTTTTGAAGTCAAAAAAGAATTTAAAAAAATTAACAATACTGCTGAGCAATTCCCAAAGATTTTTTTAAAAGGAAAATTAAATGGTAATTTAGCGGATAAGGATTTTATAAAAAGATTTCCTGAAAAAAAAAATTTTTTTGATTTTATCGTTTTATATGACGTGCTGGAGCATGTAACAAATCCCTTTATTGTAATCGAAAATATTGTAAAAATGATGAAAAAAAAATCTAAATTAATTATAACAGTCCCCTTTTTGCAGGGTTATCATGAAGATCCAATTGACTGCTTTAGATATACGCATGTCGGTATAAAAAATCTTTTTATTAACTTTCTAATTCAAAATAAAAATCTTAAAAAAAAATTGGGGGGGGAGGGGGAGTTTAAAAAGTCATTTAAAATTATCGAAAGTTTTTATGATATTTCCCAAAGAAGAATGAAAGACAGAAAAGACGATTTTTATTTTAGAGACACTCCTATAATCGATTCTTATGGAGGATACAGAGAAACGTGGCATAATTTTTTTTATATACAGAAATTATTTTAAACTTAGTCAATGTATTTAAAAATATACAAATTAATAAAAAAAGTTTTCGAATAAAACTGTTGATTTATGTAAAAAATAATATTTAATTTTGTGTATATTTGCAATTAATCCTAAGCAAATTTTTTGTGAAAACAATTAAAAATAAGAATTATTGGAATAATTTTTACAGAAATTTTCTGGTTAAGAAAGAAACCTCTTTTGCTAGATTTGTTTTTAACAAAATTAGATATAAGAAAAATTTTAAGATATTAGATATAGCTTGCGGAAATGGGAGAGATACTTTCTTTTTTTAAAGAAAGGATTTCGAGCAAAAGGATTAGATATTTCCAAGATAGCAATCGAAAATAATAAAAAAATTTTTAGAAAAAATTTTTTTTAAAAGAGATTTGTTCAAAAAAGTTTAAAATACAAGAAAAATATCATTTTATTTATTCTAGATTTTTTTTACACACAATTAACGAAAATAGATGAAAATATTTTTTTTAAAAATATAAAAAAAATTTCCAATAAAAAAACTATTATTTTTTTTGAATTTAGAACTATTAAAGATCCTTTAATGAAGAAGGGTTTAAAAATAAGTCAAAATGAAAGATTTTTTACATACTACAGAAGATTTATTAATACTAATGATTTATTAAAAAGAATTTTGAAATTACAATTTAAAATTATAAATATATCATCAAGTTTTAATTACGCTGTATTTGGCAGGTAAAAGCCTCATGTGTGTAGATTGATCATTAAGCTTGCGTAATTTTGCCTACTCTTTTTATTTGTCTAATTTGCATAAATTTATTTACTCAGTTTATATAATATAATTTTTAAAAAAATTTTGAAAAATAAATTATTTTTTAAGATGTAGTTCTTGAAATTTTATTAAATATTCAACATAGAAAATTTAAATAAGATTAGCTTCAAGCATAATTAAAAAAATCGATAACCAGGATTCCTATTTATAATTAATTCGGCAATGATAAGTTTTAAAAGATCTAGTGTTATATTTAATTTAGATGTAACAAAAGTATAATTCAATTAAATATGCCAAAAAGAAATGCCATCGATCATTAAAATACTATACAAACATCATTTGATTATACAATTAAAATAACAATATGATAAATGAATTGTTAAATTTATTAAGATGCCCAAAATCAAATCTAGATTTGGTATATAACGAAGTAGTTATTTTAATTAAAAATGGAAATTTATATTTTATTTAGTAAATAATTTGTTAATAATTAATGTTTCTAAAATTAAAAGTGTTTATTTGATTTATATTCGTGAAAAAAATTGAATTAGAGGGTATTATTCCAGTCAAAACTCAGTCTGAAAGAGTAAAAAACAAAAATTTGAGAAAATTTTCTAATACTACTCTATATGAGTTAAAATTAAAGCAACTTTCGAAAACAAAAGAATTTAGTAATTTTATTGTTTCATCTGAAAGCATTAAGGTTCTAGAAATAGCAAATAAATATAAATTCAAAACGCATCTTAGAGATAAATATTTTTCAACAAGCTCTGTGCCTATGAGCGAAGTCTATTCTCATTTAGGCAAGCAGGTCGATTGTGATTATGTTGCATGGATAAATGTTACAAATCCTTTAATTGGTAGTCAATTTTATGATGATGCGGCAAAAATTTTTAAAAAAAGAATTGCCTATAGTAAATATGATTGTTTATTAAGTTCGATCGAAAATAAAGAAAATTTTTTTTATAAAAATAAAAGAATTAATTTTAGTCGCAGTCCCTGGCCAAGATCTCAAGATCTGCAGCCTTTAATATCATTACCGTTTGCAATAAATATATTAAAAAAAGATGATTTAATTAAATGGGGATCGTGCGTTGGTAAAAAACCTTATTTTTTTATTTTGGATTCTCTATTAGCGACAGATATTGATAATCAATTTAATTTTGATTTTTGTGAATTTATTTATATCAATAGAAAAAAATATAATTTAGACGTCTAGAAAAAAATTATTAACTTATTTTAATAATATTTTAATAGTATAATTATCAAGGGCTATTTATATGAATATAAAAAACAAAGCAAAAAAATACAAAGTTCTAATTACCTGGACTTCCATAATAGATAAAATTAGTAAATATAAAGATATATTAAAAAAAAATAATATTCAGTTTTATTGCAAATACCCTAAACAATTTTTTTCTTCTCAGGAACTGAGTCGATATATTCATAAATACGATGGCGTGATATGTGGTGATGATAAATTTAATCTAGACGTTATGTTAAGGGCAAAAAAATTAAAAGTAATATCTAAATGGGGAACAGGATTAGATTCAATAGATCTTACTGCAGCAAAAAAATTAGGAATTAAAGTATATAATGTAAAGAATGCATTTACTGAAGAAGTAGCGGCATATGCAATTGGGATATTACTTTATATTACAAGGGGGTTAGGAAATGTCGATATGCTTAATACTCAAGCTTGGGTAAAATTTTGCGGTGAGAGTTTAGTTGGTAAAAATGCAGGAGTAATAGGACACGGAAGAATTGGAAAAAAAATAGAAAAGTATCTTAAATCATTAGGTTGCAATGTTTTTATAAATGACATTAAACCAACAAAAAAAAATAAAAGCAATTTTAGAAGTTATAAGTCAATTCTTTCTGTATGCGATTATATATTCTTTGCAGTTAATCTAAATGACCGTTCTGATAAAATGTTTAACTTTAAAATAAAAAAATATATTAAAAAAAAACCTATAATTATCAATATCTCAAGAGGCCCGGTTATGGATGAAAAATTTATAATTTATTGTCTTCAAAAAAATTTAATAAAAAATATTGGTCTTGACGTTTTTGAGAAAGAACCTATTGACAGAAAAAATTCTTTATTAAAATTTAAAAATAATTTTTTTAGTGCACATAATGCTTTTAATACTTTTGAAAGCGTTAAGCGTACAAATGATGCAGTCATAACGAATTTAATTGAAGGTTTAAATGTTAAAAAAAGAGTGTAAGTATTCCTTTGTTTTATAATTTAAGTCTAAAAAATCAGGTGTACATTTCAAATAAAATTAATTTATTTTTTAAAAATTATAAATAAAAATGGTAATAGCTTCTTTATATCCTTGTCCGTTTGATATGCAATTTAGACATGATTTTTCAGCATCAATTTATAAAAATGGAAAAATATTTGCATACGAGGAAAATAAAATTAATAAGTTTTTAAAAAAAAGAAAAAAAATATATGCGCAGTATTATAAATCCTTAAATTTTTTTAAAAATGTTATAAAATTTAATCAAATTGATAAAAATTTTCCTAGTTATCATTTATGCATAATAAATATTGATTTTGGTAAATTAAAAACAAATAAAGATAACTTTATTAGAACTTTAGCTAAAAATAATATTTTCTGTCAATACCATTATATTCCTTTGTATAATTTTTCTTTTTACAAAAAAAAAATTAATAAAAAAAATTTTGAAGGTTCCGAAAAATATTTTAAGAATTCAGTTTCATTACCAATATTTTATGATCTAAAAAATCTAGAAATAAAAAAAATTATAAATTTAACGAAAAAATTTATTTCGAAAAAAATTTAATGAAATTTATTTTAGGTACAGCGCAATTTGATGATAGTTATGGTGCCTTTAAAAAAAATAGAATTAGTTCCAAGAATTTAAAGGGTATTTTTAATTTAATTTATAAAAATAAAGTTTCATTTTTAGACACTGCTATAGATTATAAAAAAAGCGAGAGTATTATTGGTAAGTATTCTAAAAGAAAAATAAATATTTTTACCAAAATAACATTTCCGAAGAATTTTAAAAAAAAAAACTTAAATAGCTATATACAAAAAAAAGTAGGCATTTCTCTTAAAAATTTAAAGACTAAACAATTATACTGTTTATATATACATCATATAAGTGATTTACAAAGATTTGGTAGAAAGTTAGTAGATACTTTTTTAATTTTAAAAAAAAAAAAAATTATAAAAAAAATTGGAATATCAATTTATGATACTTCAGATATAAAAATAGCTTTTAAATATTTTGTGCCGGATGTCATCCAATTTCCATTAAATATTTTTGACTCAAGATTTTCAAGTAAAAAATTACTCAAAAGATTGAAATCTCTTAAAATAATCTTAGTAGCCAGATCGTGTTTTTTACAAGGTTTGTTGTTAAATAGAAATTTTAATCATATTAGATTTAAAAATATTCACAGAAATAAAATTCTTGGATATCATAACTTTTGTGAAAAAAAATCTTTAAATAGATTAAATCTTTGTCTAAATTTTGTAAAAGGCTTTAGAGATTTGGATTATATTGTTATTGGATGTGATAATTCTGCACAGTTAAGTGAAGTTCTAGATTTTATGAAATATAAATATGTTAAAAATTATAAATTTTATAAAAAATTTATTATGAAACACAAAGAAATTATAAACCCTGGTTTATGGCACTATGTCAATAAATAAAAAAATTTTATTACTAATTCAAGCTAGATATAATTCTAGTAGATTTCCTGGAAAAGTTATTAGAAAAATTGGAAATAAAACTATTTTAGAAATAGTTGTATCAAGGCTAAAGAAATCAAAAAAAATAAATAAGATAGTTGTTGTATGTTCAAATTCAACAAATGATGAGAAAATAGTTGAGATTTGTAAAAGAAAAAAAATTAGCTTTTTTCAAGGTGATGAAAAAAATGTTTTAAAAAGATATTATTTTGCAGCAAAAAAATATAAATATAAAAATATAGTTCGTATCACTGCTGACTGTCCACTTATTGACTATAAAATTTTAGACAACTTGATTGCACTTTATTTAGAAAAAAAAGTTGATTATGCATCTAATACCGATCCTCCAACTTTTCCAGATGGATTAGATGTAGAGATTTTTTCTTTTAAAGTTCTAAAAGAGGCATATCAAAATGCATATTTAGATAGAGATAAAGAGCACGTTACAACTTATATAAAGAATAGTAATATTATTAAAAAATATAATTTAGTTTATAAAAAAGGAAATTTTTCAAATATTGGCTTAACAGTCGATACCCTTAACGATTTAAAAAAAATAGAAGAAATTTATCTATTAAATAAAAAAAAACTGCCAAATACACTTGAGGAAATATTAAAGATTTTTAAAATACATAGAAAAAAATTTGTTAAATTAAAAAATCATAAAAGAAACAAAGGATATGACATGATAGAAGGTCAAAAGTTATGGACGAGAGCCAAAAGTATTATTGCAGGAGGCAATTCTTTATTTTCAAAAAATCCTAATTTATTTTTGCCTGGTAAATGGCCAGTTTACTTTAATAAAACTAAAGGAATTAATATTTGGGACTTAGAAAATATAAAATATTTTGATTTTTCATTTATGGGAGTCGGAACAAATATATTAGGGTACTCAAGAAAAGAGGTAGACCAAGCCGTAACAAAAATTATAAAGTTAGGAAATATTTCTACATTTAATTCTAAAGAAGAGGTTGACCTTGCTGAAAAATTATTAAGCCTTAACAACTGGGCTGATAAAGTAAGATACTGCAGGTCAGGTGGTGAAGCTTCAGCGGTTGCTGTAAGATTAGCAAGAGCCGCCACAGGAAAAGATAAAATATTATTTTGTGGTTATCATGGTTGGCATGACTGGTATCTTTCTTCTAATATTAGCAATCCTTCAAATTTAGATCAACATTTGATGCAAAATATAAAAACTAACGGTATTCCCAAAGTTTTAAAAAACAGTTCAATCCCTTTTGAATATAATAATATTAAGCAATTAAAAAAATTAATTAGTAATAATGAAGATATTTCCGCAGTTATAATGGAGGTCCAACGAGATAAGAAACCAAATTTAAATTTTTTAAAGGAAGTAAGAAGTTTAACCAAAGAAAAAAATATAATTCTAATATTTGATGAATGTACATCTGGATTTAGAGAAACTTTTGGGGGTATTCATAAAAAATATAATATCAACCCAGATGTCGTGATTTATGGAAAAGCGTTAGGAAATGGATATGCTATAAATGCAATTATTGGAATTGAAGAGGTAATGTCATCAATTAAAAATACGTTTGTAAGTAGTACATTTTGGTCCGAGCGTATTGGCTTTGCTGCAGGTTTGGCAACTTTAAACGTTATGGAAAAATTAGAATCCTGGAAAATTATATCGCAAACTGGAAAAATTGTTAAGCAAAAATGGGAAAACCTTTCTTTACGAAATAAAGTTAAAATTAAAATATCCGGACTAGATGCAATACCAAGATTTGATTTTGAAGATAAAAAAAATTATTTAATTTATAAAACTTTTCTAACTCAAGAGTTTTTAAAAAAAAAATATTTAGCATCAAATGTAATTTATCTTTCAGTACTTCATGATAGTAAAATTTTAAACAATTACTTTGATATTTTAGATGAAGTTTTTTATAAAATAAGTAAATCGAGAGATGAAATTAAAAAAATGCTAGATTCTGAAGTGTGTATAGGAGGGATCAGAAAGGCATTTAATGAAAAAAAATTTAATCAAAAAAAATTATAAGAATTAGTAATTTTACAATATTATAAAATAAGTTAGTCTCCTTTTTTTTTTATAAAAATATTTCTATTTTTTATGTATAGCTCATGTAATAAAAAATAAAATTCATCAAAAGAATAATAAAATAAAGATTTTAAATCTTTTTCTTTGTTTAAATTAACTATTAGTTTTTTTAATTTTTTATTTTCTAAAATTTTTTTAAATGTAAACTCAGTAGATCTATCAATTTTACGTCTTACAAAAGCTTTATAGTTTGTCCCAATATAATTATTATTTTTATAAGTTTTAGATTTAAACATCTTATCAAATCTGTAATCAGCATTTAGATTTTGCTCCACATGATGAACAAGTGTATTACCATGTTCTAAACCTCTGCCAATATGAAAAAATGCGCAATTATTAAATAAAAGTTTAGAATGTAGACAATTATTACCAAAAGAGCTTTTCCCAATATTATTAACTATTTTTTTTTTAGGCCCAGTAGCTAAATAAGAAAATAATGGGTGATGTGATCTTCTGGAATTTTTATTATTTAATAAAAAATTGCTGAGGAAACCTGCCAAAGATTTTGTTTTATCGACATGATAATTAGTTTTAGTGTAGCTAAAAGCAGGAATAATAATTGTTTTTTTATTTTTTAAAAAAATATTTAAAATATCATTTAAAAAATCAATTTGATTTTTATTTTGTGAAAAAAAAAATCTGAAATCACTATAAATGTATATTAGATCAAATTCTAAAAGATTTGAGTTTAAAATTTTTTTTTGGAAGTAGCTTGAGTTAAATTTCATTCTAACGATATAATTGGTTTTTTTAACTTTCTTCTTAAATAATTTTTCAAATCTTCATTTGTAGTAAGAATTAGATCATAATATTTTTCATTAAAAGTAGATCCTTTTTTTATTCTATTATTTGTACCAGGAACATATAGATTAAATTTTCTAAAATCATTATCATAAAAAGAATTAACTTTAATATTTTTTTGTTTTAAATGGTAATGTAATGTCATAGAGACACCGCCACTGCCGTATACTGCAATATTTTTAATTTTATTTTTTTTTATGAATTTTTTTAAATTTAATATTTTTTTATTAATCTTGTAAGTAATTTTTTTTAAGATTGATTTTTCTTTCGGAAACTCAGAATACTTTGAATCGCCTTTATTAAAAACAGATATAATTATATCTTTATTTTTTGAACTTAAGTTTTTTTCTATTATGAAATTATTACTTGCCATTAAATTTTTAAGACTTTTATTTGTAAAAAGCATTTGATGTTGAAAAAAGAAAGCATAGTAAGGAATCTTACTTAAATAATATTTGTAATTTGGCACCTCTAAAATTATTTTTCCATTTGGCTTTAATTTCTTATAAATGTTGCTGAGAAAAGTATTGGGATTTTCTATGTGTTCTAAAGTGTGAAAAAAAAAAATATAGTCAAAATAATGTTCAAACCCTTTAATCTTTTCAAAGTTTGAATTTATTATAATTGTTTTTTTTATTTTTTTTTCAATATCAAAATCGCAAACATATTTTTCCTTAAAGTTTAAATAAGACACAACATCGTTCCGTCCACCGCCAATTTCCAAAACTTTAAGATTAGTTAATTGACCAATATGTTTTTTTATTTTACTTACACGAGATTTAATTAAATTTTTATTAGGTAGTACTTTTGATTCATTTTTATAAAATAAATTCATTGATTTTTTTGTAAATCTTTGCAATTGACATAATGAGCATTTACTACAGCAATAAATTTTTAACGATGCTAGTTTTTTTGATAAGATTTTACTACATGGCCATAAAGAGACTGGGTATTTTTTGAAATTTAAAATTGGTTTTTTTAAATTTTTATTACAATTTCTACAAATCATTTTTATTTTTTTTTCTTGCTACCGCCTTAAATGTATTAGTATTTGTATTTATAATAAACTCATCTGTTTTGCACAATTTTTTTATAAAAAAATTTTTATAAATTTTTTTAATTTTTTTAAGATCAGTCACAATAAATAGTTTTTTTTGGTATTTAAATTTTAAGTTTCCCCAGCTTGAAGTATGTGGAAATAAGTAACCTGCTCTATAAGCTCTAAATATATTGACCGTTTTATCATTTTTACTTAAAAAACCATTATTAGGAATAAATTTTGGAAAAATTTTTTTTTTTAAAACTTCATTTTTCTTTGGAAATAAATTTTTTTTTTGTAACTTTTTTATAAATTCTGAAATTACTAAATTTAATTTAGTATGAATTCTTAACCACACATCAATAGCTAAATCATTTTTTTTTATTGAAATTTTTTTTATATAATAAATATTACCAGCATCTATTTTGCTTGTCATTTGGTGAATTGAAATTGCTGAATTGCTCTCATTATTATAAATTTCACCAGCAACACTGTTTGTACCAGGGTAATGCGGTAGCAAACCCGGATGAACATTAAATGAATTAATTTTAACCAAGTTTAATATTTTTTTTGGAATTATATATCTAGAAAAAATACTAAATATATAATCAGTTTTTTTTGTGAGTACTTCTATTTTTTTGGACATATTAGAAGAAAAAAAAATATTATTTTTTTTACATACAATTTTAATTTTTTTTCTATATTTTTTATCAATAGAAAATACGTATGAAATTTTTATTTTATTTTTAATTAATAAATTTATCGTATTTATGCTCGATGATTCACCAATAAAAAGTGCAATCTTCATAACTTAAAAGGATTGATATAATTTTTTTTTAAAAATTTTTTTAAATAATTTTTATCATTATGATTAATTTTCATTATTCTTTTATTTTTTTTTTGTATTGAAATTTGCAACATATAACATTTTGCATTTTGTATTTTATTCTTATTTGTAAAAAAATCATGTCTTGAAACAATTGAGTAATCATCAATAGCAACTAAAAATGATTTAATTGTACATACATTGTTAAGCAAAATTTCTTTATTATTTTCCATTAAAATTTTTTTAGCTACGAAGTAATAATTTTTTTTTTTTAAAATTTTAAGCATTTTGCTATTAGAGTTGTCGGCAAGTTTTATATAATTTGAAATGTTCAGATGATCATTATTATCGATTAAATCTTGAGATATTCTTTTTTTAAAAATCATTAATAATTTAGACTTAATCTTTTTAAATCGATTTTACCATTTAATGTTTTTGGAAATTTTTTTAAAAAAAATATTTTTTTTGGCATAGAATAATCAGGCAATAATTCTGATAAATTTTTTCTAAAAATTGTTTGAAGTTTATTATTAGTTTGAATAAATAAATTTATGTATTTTAAATCTTGATAGCTTTTTAGAATTGCTTTGGCATCAGTCACTCCTGGGATTTTTAATGAGGTTCTTTCTATATCTTTTAAATCAATCCTATACCCTGAAATTTTAACAACCGTATCATTTCTTCCTATTATAAATAATTGTTTTTTTTTATTAAAGTAGCCTATATCACCTGTTAAAAATGCCCTTTTATTGTTTATCTGAATATATTTTTTTTTATTTTCTATATCACCCATGTACCCTTGACTAACAGATTTACCGCTCACGGTTATCTCACCTTTTGTAAAAGGTTTACTCGTAAGTTTTTTATTGTGATAAATTTTAATTTTCATTCTTTGAGTACTTTTACCAATAGAAACTTGCATTTTTTTTTCTATTATTTTTAATTCATTTTCTTTTATTAAGTGCATACTATTAACGATAGAAGTTTCGGTTGGTCCCCATACGTTAAAAATATCAATTGCCTTATGATTTTTTTTCCATTCAGATATAATTTTTGGAGGCAAGAAATCTCCTCCAGAAATAATTCTTTTGAGTTTATTAAATTTTTTGTTTATCAAATTATAATAAACAAAGTTTGAAAAAAAACTTGGAACACTAAAAATAGACGTTATGCTATATTTATTTATTTCTTTATGTGTTAGTATAGGATTCTGTGGGTTTGAAAAAATATATGCCGTTGTGTTAAAATATATTGATGATAAAAGATCAAACATTGAAATATCAAATGAAAAATTTGTGGCAATCCCAATTTTATCAGATTTAGCCCATTTTAGATAATTTTTAGACCATAAAATAGTATTTAATAAATTATTATAATTGAGAATAACACCTTTGGGTTGACCAGTTGATCCAGATGTAAAAAGCACATAACATATATCATCATTATTAGATTCTGATATTTCAAAATTATTTTTAAAATCTTTTTTTTTTAAATTTAATTTAATTTCTTTAGCTCTTAAACTTTGATCTAGTTTTATGTTACCGAAATTAATTAGAACATCAGCTTTTAATATATTGAGCATATATATAATTCTTAATTTTGGGGTTTTGTTTGAGATTGGACAAAATGTTTTCCCAGCTAGTATTGCACTTATTATTGCGATAGCTGTATTAATTTTTCTGTCACAAATGATTAAAATATTTTTACAATCTTTTTTTTTTAATAATTGAGCATTATAAGAAGATATTAGATATAAATCTTTCCAGGAGATACTTCTATACTTATCTTGAAATATAATTTTATTACTATTTTTGTTTTTTAAAATTTTTTTTACTAAGAAATTATAGATCATACCTTACTAAGTAATTCTATAAGGTTTTCGTTCTTATAAAAAAATAGTGTTTGTATTTTACCTCCAAATACAGGAACTTTAATTTTGAATTTATTTAATAAAATATAATTGTTATTAATTAATTTTTTTTTGTCTTTATTAATTGATTTTGTATAAAAACCATAATGATGAATAATTTCGGAGGATTTTTTTGAAAATTTAAAAACAGTAGATTTTTCATTCATTGGGACTATATACTCTAACCAAAGATTAAATTTTTTAGAAAATTCAAAATAAATATAGTTATTTTGAATATAGTCGCTAATTTTATTTTTTATTTTACTATCAAGCTCACTTTTTTTATTTTTATCAAATACGTATCCAAGATGATGTAAAAGCATTTTATCTTTTTTTTATTAAAGATAATATACTATTAAATTTTTCAAACTTTTTTAAAGTAGTTTCATTAGACAAGTTTATTTTTATTTTAAATTTTTCAGCAATCTTCGAGGCGAGTATTATAACATCCATAGAGTCTAATATACCATCTTTGATTAAATTCTTTTTTTTTAAATTTTTAATTTTAAATTTTCCTTCTTTTTCTTTTAAAAATGTTTCTAGAAATAGATTTGAGTCAGGTAAATTTTTTTTCATTATTTTATTAAATTAATTTTATTACCTTTTTTAATTGTTTTCCCTTTAGAATTATGTTCTGTTGAGGTTAATTTTAATGACAAATTACCACAAATTTTTTTATTAATCTTGTCAATGTTGCTACTAACATCAACTCTTCTATTTTTTTCAACTAATAACCTTACAGAAATTCTTGGTTTACTGAATTTGTGGGGTTGTGTTCCATGAAGAATAAATGGATGCCAATACGACATTGATCCTGATTTGCCTTCTAACATTAGTATTTTTAAATTGAGTGAGTTTTTTTTATTTTTATAAATTGCTTTAGTGTTTTTAATTATTAAATTATGAGGAAAGACAGTTGCTCCAAATTTATGTGAACCTGGCAAAAGATATAGAGGAGATGTATCTTTATTAACATTTTCTAAATAAATATATGCTGTCACAAAATCTGCATCTCTTGTAGGAAAATCAATGATATCTTGATGAAAATCAATACCTTTAAAGTAAGTAATATCTCTAAATTGTGGCTTAATAAATAATCCAAGATTACTAGTCATATTATTTTTAGTTAATTTTTTTACCCATTCGGGTAAATAGTTTTCAGGAACACCCATCACTAATTTATGATCTAGTATCCTGTAATTTGATCCTAATGCTTTTTTCATTTCAGCTTTAAAGGTTTTATTTTCGAAGATAAATGCACAATCTAATTTATCTAATAAGTTATGACCTGGACTTGGATTTTTTTTAAAATTAGACTTGTCACCAGAAAAGTACTTTTTTTCAGATAAGAAAATTTTTTTAAAATTTCTTGTTTTAAGTATTGATTTTAAAATTTTTTGACAATGTTTTTGCGAATAAATTACACCGCAATTTTGAATACCATATTTTAAAAAATTTAATTTCATTAGGAATCCTTATAAATAATATATTTATGAAAGTAAAACAATTTTAAATTTTCAAAAATATTTTTGTCATTTTTTTATGTTTTTGCTATTTTATATTAAATAATTAATCTTTTAATTTTATTAACTTAAAAAATTTTCTAAACGGTCAATTATAATTTTTGAATTTATCAAGTCATAATTGTAAAATTTGTTTATTAATTTATTATCATAAATATCGATACTTTCTAAATTCAAAGATTTAAAATTTTTTGTTAAAGCAACAATTTTTTTTACATTTTTATAAATTATTACTCTCTTTTTAATTAATTCATTTGTTGCCTTGGTAAAAGAGGGATAATTTCTTTGAAATAAAATGATAGGTTTATTGACGGTTAATGCCTCTATTATTACTGACGAATTGCCTTCACAAACTATAATATCTGCTTCTTCAAATAATTTATTTATTGGTAAATTATCACTTGCAATTTTAATTTTTTTAAAATTTTGGTTAACAAATTTTTTATATAATTGGTTTATATGAGATTTATAACCAATTCGTAAAATAATGTTATAATTTTTAACATTATTAAAAAAATTTTTTCTGATTTTTAAAAGATTGAACTCATTATGAACTTCATATTTTGAGTCTAGATAACCATCGAGAGGAGCTGCAAAGTATACAATATTTTTTAAATTTAATTTCTCTTCTCTGTTTTTTATATTCTCTTTTAATTTTGTAAGAAAAAAATGAGGAATTTCAAAAAAATTATATGGTTCAGATTTTTTATTTTTTTTTAATAAATTTCTCATTTCACTTTCCATTTTTTTTGAAAAAGATTGATAGTAGGAATACTTGTTAGTTTTTAAATTATAAAATGAAACTATTGGCCAAGTTTTGTAGTGACCTATTGTTCCACCATGACTTAGAGCTAAATATTTTTTTTTTTTATTTATAAAAAAATCATGAATTATATTGGTATAAAATAATTCATTTTGAGCAATTGCTAATCTAAAATTATGTGTTGCATCAAATTTTGAAATAAATTTAAAAATATCAAAAGTCATAGAAGTTAAATTTTTATAGTTGTTGATTACAAAGTCTAAAAAAAAACATTCGTAATTAAAGTTTTTACTTTTTGGCAAAAAATTTAAATATTTTTTAAGTCTGTATATTCTACTGTTTATTTTTAAGGTTTGATCATTGCTAAATTTTAAATCTTTTTTATTGAAAAAAATATTTTGTAAATTTATAAATTTAAATTTTTTACTCTTAATTTTTGCAATATTCTGAAGTAAATCTTTGTTTGCATCAATTAATAAGATTTTATTTTTTTGAAATGACCATTTATTTACATAAATATTCTTTAGATATGATCTGATCTTATTTTTTAAAATATTGTTTTTTTTAAAGAAATATGGCTCAAACATACTATCTAAATAAAAATTAATATTATTTAAATTACTATGGTTCATATTAATTCTAATAACTTTGATTTTGGAGTTTATAAAATATTTAAATATTGACTCTAACCTAGTGGAAAAAAGAGTTTTTTTTTTTGAAAAAATATAAATATATTTAAATTGAAAATTTTTTATTAAGCATTCTATTTTTGCAAATTCATTGAAATAATAATCAAAATAATTTTTACAGTCATGCTTTGAATTTTGAAATATATTTATATATTTAGGAATCTTGGAAATTTCAGATTTAATAATCTGATCAACTTTCTCAAAAAAAAAGCTTAGTTTAGAATCGATTAAAGTATCAAAATGAAACTTTGTGTTTTTATTTACAAAATTATCGGCATATATATATTTTAATGTTCTCTCATCTATAAAGTTTGTCGGGAACCATATTATTTTTTTGTATTTTTTAAATTTGTCTTCGTTTTTTTCTATATAATCTAATTCAGACTTTTCTTGAATAATTAAAATTTTTTTAAAATTTTTTTTATAATTTTTTTTTATAGTATTCACTTAATTTAATTAGTTTTTCTTTTTTAATTATACTTAATATTTTTTTAAATTTTTTTTTAGAATATTTTAGTTTTTCGTAAATATCTTCTAAGCTATTTTGACCATCAGCATAAGTAAGAAAATTTAAAATATCATTACCAAAATTATTATTTTCATTTTTATTCAAATAGGGATATAGATTTCTTTTAGATAAATTTGGCTCACAAATAATTTTTCCAATTGGAAAAATAGAATTTTCTAATTCAATTATAACTTTCTTGTAAAGATTTAATGTATCTCTTAACCCTTTACTTGTTACAACGGATCCAATTTTGTCTAGAGATGTATGATATTCAGGATAAGTTCCATACTTTGATCTCATGATGCTTGTGATTGGTAAATCTATACCAGGCGAACAATATTGTCTTTCATCACTACCTCTTTCTAACCAACCGTATAATTTATATTTTATATTTAGTTTATTCAAAATTCTTTTAGAAACTCTATCGCTTAACGTATTGTTGTATTTTGATGGCAGTAATGACCATGACTTTTCATCTCCTACGCAAGTAATATTAAAACCAGCTATCACATTTTTTTTTAATGTATTTTTATTATGATATAAATAAGCTATAGAACCTATTGTTTCAGATACAAATAGTATTCTGTAAGAATATTTAGGTTTTTTTTTATCAGCTAACCATTTTGCAATCATTAACGCGATAATTGGACCAGATATTTCATTATTTGCCATCGAAGGATGACAAATATAAGTAGATAAAAAAATTTCACTTCTTGATTTACCCTTTAGATAATATTCTCCGTAATGCATATGAGTTTTTTTTAAAGAAGTATCGATATTTACGAAATATTTTCCTGGTTTTAATTTTTTTAATTGATTGTTAGAAATACAGAAGCCCCAATCTTTTTTATAATATGATGTCAGATATGGAATTGCATGTTTTAATTTTTGATGAGTGTGAAGCTTTTCTTTTAATTTTTTAAGAGTAATTTTTTTTTTTATTGATGTGCTATACCCAATTAGGTGAAGATTATTTTTTTTATAATCACATATTTTTTGACCATCTGGAGTTTTTATAAATGCATCATTAACATTCCACTCATTTGGAATTTTCCAATCAAAAACTTTTTGACCAGAATTATATTTTTTTATTTTAATTCTTTTACAAATTTTTTTTAAAATTTGAAGTGTTTTTAAATTTCCTTTACCCGTCAAGCTTCTGTTTATAGGAAATAAAATTTTTGCAAGTTTAATTAAAGAAATTTTTTTCAATTAAATAAATTTTTTAATATATTTTTTTAAATTAGTCTTGTTCAAGAACTTCGAATTTAAATTTGAACTATATTCAAAATCAATTTTAAGTTGCCTTCCTTTTTCCATGAAGTATGATTTATAATTCTTTGATTTATCCATTATTATAGATGGCGCAATAACATAAAAGTTTTTATATTCATAAACATTTGTTTCATCTTTTGATATTAAAACTTCATGAATTTTTTCTCCTGGTCTTAATCCTATAATTTTTTTTTTACTTTTGTTCGACATACATTCTGCTAATTCTTTTATATTAAAAGAAGGAATTTTAGGTACAAAAATTTCACCACCCTTCATAAATTTGAAACTATTAATTACAAAATTAACACCTTGACTTAAACTTAAAAAAAATCTGGTCGCATCATTGTGCGTTATGGACAAAGGTTTGTTTTGAGAAATTTGTTGTTTAAAAAAAGGTATTACAGATCCTCTCGAATTTAAAACATTCCCATATCTTACGGTACTAAATATAATATTTTTACTACCTACCATATTATTAGCCGCAGTAAAAAGTTTATCCGCAACTAGTTTTGTAGCGCCATATAAATTTATCGGAGATGCCGCTTTGTCAGTTGATAGACTTAAAACTTTATTTACATTTGTTTCAATTGAAGCTCTGATAATATTTTCAGATCCGATTATATTAGTTTTTATATATTCGCTTGGATTATACTCAGCTTTTGGCACTTGTTTTAATGCAGCTGCATGTACAACAAAATCTATATCGCTTAATGCGAATTTGACTCTATCATAATCCCTCAAATCTCCTAATAAAAATCTCAATCTATTATCTTTTAACTTTTCTTCCATTTCAAATTGCTTTAATTCATCACGTGAAAAAATAGCTAATTTCTTGAAATTAAAATTTTTGCACAAAGTTTTTACGAATTCCTGACCAAATGATCCAGTACCACCTGTAACTAAAATTTTTTTATTTTTAAAAATATCTTTCATAATTTCAATATATTCAAATTTTACCTCGCTTTTTGTAAAACAATAAGGTTTAAATAAATGAATTGATAATTGTTAAAATTTACTATCTGGATTTTTTGAATAAATCAAAAAAAATATTAATATGATAAGAATACTGATCAAATAATGATTTTTAATAATCAAATTGTGTTTATAAAATAAAGTTTATTGAATTGATAAATAATTTTTTAAATTTATAAGCTTCCAAATATGAAAAAAAGGAGAGTTATAATTACTGGTGGATGTGGATTTCTTGGTAGATACATAGCAGAGGAAGCTTTGAGGAGAAATTTTGATGTTGTAATAATTGATAAGCATAACACAATTAAGAATAATAAAATTAAATTTTATAAAGAGGATATTTCACGATCTAATAAAATTCACAAATTAATTAAAAAAAATGACATCGTTTACCATTTTGCTGGAATTTCGGATATTAATGAAGCAAACAAAGATCCAGAAAAAACTTTTGAAATAAATACTTTATCCACAATAAAACTATTAAAAATTTGCAAACGCAAAAAAATAAAAAAAATTATTTTTGCTAGCTCTATTTATGTGCACAGTGATATTGGTGGCATTTATAGAATTACAAAGAAATCCTCAGAGCTTTTCATTGAGACTTATGCTAAACAGCATAATTTTAAGTACACAATAGTTAGGTTTGGTTCAGTTTATGGTCCTAAACAAAGCAATAAAAATAATATTACTAATATTGTTCATAATGCTTTAATGCTAAAAAAACTTATTTACTCTGGAAGTAAAAATTCAATTAGAAGGTTTGTTTATGTAACAGATGTTGCTAAAGCATCGGTTAATTTAGTGTCTAAAAAATATGACAACAAGGTAATTTTGATTACTGGAAAAAAAATCAATTCAATTAATCAAGTATTTAATATAGTCAAAAAAATTTTAAAAATTAACTCTAGACCCATTTATAAAAATATAAAAAATAATCATTACTCAAAAAATCCATATAGTTATAAAGAAATGAAAGAAGAAAAGTATATTTTCAATAAATTTATAAATTTAGAAAAGGGCATCACAGAAGTTATTAATTATGAAAAGAAAAAATAATTTTTTTTAGAATAATTTTCATAAAAAAGTTTTAATTTTATAAAAAAAAGCTAATTATGGGTAAAATAAAAAATTTTGAAAATTTTGACACTTATGAGAAGTCAATAAGTATTATTAACTTTTCAAATGAGCTTTTTAATAAAAAACATTTTCAAATATTTGTTAATAATATTCAAAATATTATTAAATTAGATAAAAATGAAATTTTATTTTTCTTTAAAAAAATTTTTTTAAATAATTTCGATTATTATAGTAATGATTTTAATAAAAAAACTTCTTACTACAATATAGTAAAATATTTTTTTATTTTTAATGGGTATTTGTTATTAAAAATTTTTTTTAAAAAAAAAAAATTTATTCCAAAAAATATCAAAATTTTAATAAGTGATGTCGATAATATTGAACTTTTATATTGTTATAAAAAAATTATCAATCATTTTGATAAAAAAAATATTTTAATTTTTAAAGATACGGATTTTTTGTGTGAATACAATTCGACTAAATTTAATTTAATTTATAATTCAGTAATACCAATTAATATTATATTTAAATTTATTAAACTTTCTTTTTTATTTTTGAGTCTATCAAAAAAAATAAATATTAATTTATTTTATTATGCACTAAAATTATTATTTGAAAATTATTATTATAATTATATTTATATAAATTCAGATATTAAAGCTACATTTACACACAGGTATTACTCTACTAGCAATATTTCTAATATTTATCTGAATAATGTAGGTGCTAAAAGTTTTGTTTTTCAAAAAAATATTAATACAGCTAATTCAAATGGTTTCTTTATAAGCGCTGATTGCTTATTTTCATTGTCAAAAAATTGCAAAATAGAAAATGACTTAACTTTTTCTAAAATAAAAAAATACGAGTATCATGGATCTTTTTTTATGCAAAATTTAAACAAAGAAAAAAAAACAATAGATGTTGATTTAAGATATGACGTCTTATATTTAGCTGGAAATGGTTTAAAGCCAAATTTGTACTATGATACATATAAAACCTATGCAGAAGACTACCTTTTGCAGCTCGACTGGCTTAAAAAAATTAGCAATCAATTTTTAAATCTAAAAATAGGTTTTAAACATCATAGTAATAATAAAGATCCATTTGAAGAGAATTTTCTCAAAGGATCAAATGTAAAAATAATAGATAAAAGTATAAATTCTTACCATTTAGTAGAATATTCGAATTTTATTTGCAGTTGGGCATCAACTATGGTCTTAGAATCTATAGCATTAAAAAAATATTCCTTTTTTTTAAATCCAGGTTTAAGAAATATTCAATTTTTAAAAGGAATCAAAAAATATGAAAAAATTTCAATTTCTGATTATGATCAATTTTTAAAAACATATAATTATGCAAAAAATAGCAATTTTATAAGAAATGATTACAATGAAGATTACTGCGAAAAAAAAGATAATATTTGTGATGAAATTATAAATAACGTAATTAAATATTGTGAAATAAAATAGTAATTAAAATGATTAATTAAATTCATATAAATAAATTAAATCATAAAGGTTGTGTTCTTATAAAAAGTTTTCTAAAAAAGTGTTCTATAGAAAAATTTTTTACAAACTATATGGAAGTGGTATAGATTCACAACTTTTTATTTAAATGTTAAATTTCTATTGTGTTGTCAGCTAATTTTTGTATTTTACTACTGTGTGTCACGTAAATTAAAATTTTATTTTTTTCTTTTATCCACTCGATTAATTTTTTCATAATAGATAATTCACTGTCACTATCTAGGTTATTCGTTGCCTCATCTAATATATATACTTGAAAATCTCCATTGATTAATCTTGCTAAACTAATCCTTTGTTTTTGACCACCAGATATATTAGAGCCTAATTCCTCAATCAAAGAGTTATCTTTAAATTCACAGCTTTCAATAAATTTTTCTAAGCCTGAGATCTCTATTGCTTTATTATAATTTGTTGTATTTTTTTCTTCATTATAAAAATTTATGTTTTCTTTAATAGTATCTGGAAAAATATAAGTATTCTGATTTAAGTATCCAAAAAAGTTTTTCGGTACAAAACTCAAATTAATTTGATTATCATCAACTAAAAAATTTAGATTTATTTTATTAAAATTACATAAAATATCCAATAAAGTTGATTTTCCAACACCAGAATCTCCATATATGCAGTAGGTATTTCCTTTATTGAATTTTAAGTTTTTAATATTAATTTCAAAACTAGACTCTGGATATTTAAAATAAATATTTTCATAAGATATAGATTTAATTATTTTTAAATCTTCTTGAATTGAATTTTCATTAAATATTTTTTTGTTTTTCATGTTAATTTGGTTTTTTACAATTTTTAGAGATGGAGCTAAGTTTGTCATGCTTAAAAAGGAATTACTTAATACACTTAAAGAATTATTTATTTTGTAAACACCTGCGATAAATATAATCAATAATGAAATGTTTTCGGGAGTGTTATAAAACAATAAAAGACTGAACAATACTAATAGTGCAAAGATATAAGTTGCAGTTCTATTAATAATTGACGGGACTGTAACCATTGTTTCAACTATGCTTTTATTTAAAAAATAATCTTCATTAAGTTGGCCAACCTTTTTTAAAAAATATTTTTCTTTGTGATAAGCTTTGATTACTTTAATGCTATTAAATATAGTTGTAAAAATATTGAAAATTTTTTCTTGAACAATGGCTATATAATTAGATTTATAATAAACATATTTTTTAGCTAAATAAAATGAATTAAAAAATATTAATATAAATATAATGAAGAATAAAAAACTTAAACTTACAGACAGATATATTAAAAAAGTTAATAGAGCAAAACTAATTGTTAATTCTTTTGCAAATAATAATAATTGAGAAATTAATAAAGATGCATCTCTAGAATGAACTAATGATTTTTGGATTAAATCTCCAGTCTTTTTATTTATAAAATACATTATTTCTTGACTTAAATAGCTAGTAATAATTTGATTTTTCCAATTTTTAAAAATTTTCTCTGTAAGTTTATTTACCATTAGGAAGTGTAAAAATTGAAGAATTCCTGAAATTAGAAAAAAAAAAATAATTAGGGAAAATAATATTATTAAAAAGTTTTTGAATGAAAGCGATAAAGGTAAAAAACTATTAATTTTACTTATTAATTCAATTATTTTTTGGTTGTTATTAAATAAATTTATTATTGGTATTAAAATACCGAGAATTAACATTTCAATAAGAGTAACTATAAATACATTAATAATAATAAAAATTGAAATAATTTTATTTTGCTTCAGTTGGGTAATAATAAAATTGATTTCGAATCTGTCTTTTAAATTATTTAATAATTGCATTTATTATTTCGAATATATTAATAATAATTATACAATTATGTATATTTTGAGAAAGTTTCTTCTAGATACTTTATTCATTTTTCTTTAGGTTAATTAACTAAATAAATTAATTAACTTTTATTAAAAAAATATCAACAGATTAATTGAGTATTATTTTTTTAAAAGCTTTTATTGGTCAATAAATAAAAAGATGCATAACACTTTAAAAAATTTTAAATATCCAAGTCTTGTTATTCAAGAGTATAGGTATTGGGCTTTGCTGTTAAGGTATGAACAATGTACTTTAGGAGCTTTAGTTTTAGTTTATAAAAAAAAAATTGATAAGTTCTCTCTAGTATCACCCGAAGGCTTTAAAGAAATGAAGAATATCGTAGATGATATTGAAAATATTTATAAAAAAATATTTAGATATCAAAAAATTAATTATTTAGCCTTAATGATGAAAGATAAAGAAGTTCATTTTCATATTTTACCTAGATACAAAAATACCCAAACTTTTCTTAATAAGAAATTTTATGACAAAGATTGGCCATTAAAGCATAGTTTAAAAAATCATAATTCTATAACCAAATCTTTTTTGAAGAAAATGAAAAAAAAAATATCTAAATATTTTTTAAAAAAGAAAAAAAAATATAAGAGAGTTTTAACTACAGGAACATTTGATTTCTTACATTATGGACATTTAAATATTTTAAAAAAATCAAAAGAAATAGCTGATGAACTAATAGTTGGAGTATCATCTGATAAACACGTTCAATCTTATAAAGGAAGATTACCATCAGCACCACTAAAAGAGAGACTTAAAATTATATCCTCCATTAATTATGTTGATAAAGTTATAATTCAGAAAGATAGCAATAAGAATAAATTAATAAAAAAATACAAAATTGATGCTGTGACGGTCGGTTCTGATTGGAAAGGAAAGTATCCAAAAATTAATTGTAAGTTAATTTTTTTTCCTTATACAAAAAATATATCATCCACTAAAATAAAAAAAGAAATAAATGATAATAAAAAAAACTTATAATTTTTTTATTCAAGCAATTATAAATAATTTTATAAGACTATTATCTCCATTTATTAAACAAAAAAATAATTATTGGATTTTTTCAATGGACGGTGGAAAAAATTTAAATGGAAATGTCCTCTTTTTCTTAAAATATATTTCTAACAATCACAAAAATATCAAAGCAATATGTTTTTTGGATAAAAAAAAGAGGGGAGATATAAAAAAAAATAATATCACTTTTTGTGAGGTTAATTCTCTAAAAAGTTTTTATTATGTTATTGTATCAAAAGTTCTCATATGCTCACATGAGATGGCCCTTGATCATATTAACTTTAATACTAATAAAACTATAAAAGTAAATCTATGGCATGGCGGTGGTATCAAAAAAATTCAGTATTTAGATAAAAAAATATCTTATAAATTATCCAATCCTTCTCTAAGACAAAAAGTTAAAAATAAATTATTTGGTCACGTCAAACATGAAGATTATGATTTTATTGGATATAAATCTGAAATTTTTAAAGACGTAATGATAAATGCATTTAATAATAAAAATGTTTTTTTAAATGGAAACCCTAGAGATGATTATTTTTATGAAAAAATTGATAGAAATGAGATATTTGAAAGAAATAAGATTAATAGTCTTAAAGAAAAAAAAATTGTCGCTTATTTGCCAACTTTTAGAGAAAATTCAAAAAATGATATATTTCAACTAATAACTAAAAAAACGCATTTAGATTACTTAAGAGATAATAATATAGTAATTATTCATAAGTTACATCCTTACAGAAATGATAATTCTTTAGCACATAATGAATTGATTTATCATTCAAGAGATTTTGAAACTCAAGATCTACTAAATATTTCTGATATTTTGATAACTGACTACTCAGGTATTTATTTTGATTTTTTACATCTGATGAGGCCAATTATATTTTATCCTTTTGATTACAAGGAATATGTTAACAATGAGAGAGAATTTTGGTTTAATGATTATTTTGATGATGCATTTACTCCCGGACCAAAATGTAATGACGAAAAAGAGTTGTTTCGGAGTATCGTTGATTATGTTGAAAAACCTAATAAGGATCATAAATTAAGATTAGAGGCACTAAACAAATTTCAAGCTTATAGAGATGGAAAAAATTGCTTAAGAACTTATAATTTTATTAATTCAATTCTTGAAAAACATGAAACATAAATATTAAACAGGTAAACAAAAGTGAAATATTTGATAAAATAAAAGCAAATATTTTTGTTAACATTTTACGGCAATAACCTTAATTTAGAATTTATTAATGTATTAGCGTATAAATTTTTATGACGACAATAATAAAAAAAAAAAATTTAACAATTTTTAATAGTAAAAATATTTATTTTGCGAATAATTTAATGTTTGCTAATCTGAAGAAAAAAATTTTATCAAGAAATAATATTTATATTTCAGGTGGCAAATCATTAAATTTATTGTTAAAAAAAATTAATAAAGAGAAAAAAATAGTAGCATCTTTTTTTTTAACAGATGAAAAATTATCAAATAAAAAGGAAAAAAAAAATATTTTTAATATTGAAAAAAGAGTTAAAATGAAAATTATTAAATTTGATTATTCTTCATATAAAAATCTAAACAATCTTAAATTATATTGCAATAAAAACTTACCAAATCCAGATTTTGCATTCATTGGAATTGGAGAAGACGGGCATGTTGCATCAATTTTTAATTACAAAAATTGTAAAGAGAATTTTTTTTTATGTAAGAAAAAAGAAGAAAATTTTCGAAGAATTTCCATATCGGAAAAAATGTTATTAAGATCTAATCAAATTAATATTTTTTTAAACAAAAAAAGTAAAAATATTTTTTTCAGTAGATTATTTAAAAATAACACTTATAGTATGGATTCAATTCCGATAATAAGAATATGCAAAAAGTTTAAAAAAAAAATAAATATATACACTTATAACTTTGCTTAATTAGACGTTTAAAAATAATACAAATACTATATTACTTTAATTTTCATATGAATTTAAATATTAAAGATGTTCTAAAATTAATTTTATCTAGATCTGGAATTAGAAATCCATTTAATAAAATGTTTAAAGAGCTAGAATTTGAGACAACATCTTACTGTAATCGTAAATGCGATTATTGTCCAAACGTTGAGTTTGAAAGATTTGGCGATGACGAATATTTTTTAATGAAACAGGAGGTTTTTCAAACCTTAATTGATCAGCTTGTAGATTTAAAATTCAGTGGTTTGATTTCCCCGCATTTATATGGTGAGCCACTTTCAGACCATAGAATGCTATCTTGGACAAAGTATATTAAAAAAAAATTACCAGAATGTAGATTAAAAATAGTAACTAATGGTGATTTTTTAGATAAAGATAATTTTAAAAGTTTTATAGATGCTGGTGTAGATATTTTTTATATATCCAAACATTCAAAGTTATTAAAAAAACCCTGCAGAGAATTGTTGGAAGATTTAGATAAAGATACTTTAAATAAGCACATACTAGTCCAAGATTTTTTCAGTGATTTTAACCAAGATCAAGCAATGTTTACAAATAGGGGGGGGTCGGTAGATCTGAAAGAAGAGATAGTCAAAAAACCACCCGTTAATTGCTCTTACTCGACTTATCCAGTAATAAATGTTTATGGAGATTTGATACTTTGTTGTCAAGATTTTAATAACAATTATGTTTTTGGTAATATCATGTCACAACCATTAAAAAATCTTTGGTTTGATAAAAAAAATATAGACTTAAGAAAAAAAATTTACGATTATAAATTTGATCTTAAAATTTGCAAAGATTGTAAAATGTAAAATTATTGCATGAAAAAATTAGAAGAAGAATTAAAAAAATATAGTGAAATTTATAAGTTAAATTTCTATAGTTTTAAGATTATAAAAAAAAAAACTTTTTTCAGAAAAAAAAAAATTATTTTATATGGAGTTAACGAATATTATTTTGAGATTTCAAAAGAAATTGATGTAAGTAATAATTATTTTCCCTATTTTAACATTTCAAAAAAGTCAGATTTAGAAAATTGGGTTAGTAGCATTCAGAGTATTAATATTCAAAAATCTAGACTTTTAAAATCGATTGCAGACGGAAAAAAAATGAGGGATTCGTTTAAAGAAAAATTTAAAGTTTAATGGGTATAGATAATAAAATTGATGAAAAATATTTCCAATCTAAAAAATAAGATTGTAAGTAAGTTTCTAAAAAGTGGATACGGATTTCATAATTATCCTGACAATTTAAGATATATTAAAAAGTTAAATGAAAAACAAAATAAAAAACATATAGAAATAAAGCCTTATATAAAAGATGAGGCCTACACTAAAAAAATCACAATTCATATCGCAACAAGGAAAATAATCCAAACCCCCTTGTTTTTTTGGAAATCTATTCAGTCTCTTAGTGATGTTGAAGATCAGGCTAGCGCTCACAGATGGATATGGGCATACCAATTGTTAGATAGCAAAATTTATACAAAAAAGGAAAAAATCGATTCAATTAATAGCATTATAAATAATTGGTTTTATTTTTTTGGAAGTAAAGTAATCGACAAAGCAAAAGTAATGAACGAGTCTTATACGATTTCGGAAAGACTAGCTAATTATGTTATATTATCAAAATTGGGGTTTATAAAGAAAAATGATTCTCATATAAAATGTTTAAATAAGCAGCTTTTGTATTTAGCAGAGAATTTAGAGTTTTATTATAAAAAAAAATCTAATCATTTGTTAAACAATATAAGAGCAATAATAATATATTCAAATTACACAAAACAATCACAATATCTAAAATTTGCTAATAAAATTTTAGATAAGTTAATTATAGATTTTGTAGATAAAGATGGATTCTTTAAATTTTGTTCAAGCCACTATCAATTTATTTTTACCAAATGGATGTCAGATATTTTTTTATTTGCTCCAACAAATAAACTGTTTAAATCTATCTATTTACTAAATCTTAACGCTTGTAATTTTTTCATAGTTAATGACAAAAATAATATTAGAATTCCTTTATTTGGAAATATTAGCCCGGACATGGAGCCGAAATTTATTACTAAGCTAATTTTCAATATAATTAATAAAAAATATAACAAAGGGAATAAAAATATTTTTTCTAATAAATATATAAAGTTATTTTTAAAAAAAAAAATTAGAATAAATATCACTAATATTAAGAACAATAATGAGTGGACTAAATTAATAAATAAAAAAGTAATTATATATACTAGAAATCCAGAAATTAATGGATTTGATTTTAATCATAGTCATAATGATTATTTTCACTTTGTGTTATTTTATGAAAAAAAACCTATTCTAATAGATTCTGGAAGACAGAGCTATTTTAAAAAAGATGAAATCTATAAATTGTCAAAATTTCATAATTCGTTCCTAATTAATAATAAAAATATCCTGGACAAATTAATTAATCCTACCAATATCATAAATGTATTATTTAGAATTAATTTTAAGTATAAAGTAAGTATTTCTTCAGACAGTTTATCACTAACTGGATCAAATAAATTTTTTTCACTTCAAAGAATTATTAAAGCAAGGGGTAGTTCAATTATTATTGATAATAATTTTAAAGTTATTAATAACAAAGATATTAGCTTTAAACTACATTTGGACAATGACATCACATTAAAAAAAAATAGAAATGAATGTGAAATAACCACGAACAAAAAAAAATTTTTAATTAAATTTATAACTAAGCAAAAATTAATTTTAAAAACGACAATATTGAAAAATAAAAAAAACTTTCAAAAATATGGAGATAAAGTAGAACATCAACAAATTGATATTTGCTTTAAAAAAACAAATATGGTCAATTTAAAAATAAAAATAATGCTAAAATAAAATGTGTGGAATCTGTGGTATTTACAATTTTGACAATAGCCATGTTAAAAAAGAAAATTTGCTAATTTTAAATAATGAAATGATCGAAAGAGGTCCAGATAGCTCGGGACTTTATGCAAAAAAAAATTTTGGTTTTGCAATGCGTAGGTTGTCTATTATAGATAAAATAACTGGTGATCAGCCTTTTTTTTCAGATGACAAAAATATTTCACTGATTTTTAATGGAGAAATATATAATTATATTGAAATTAGAGACCAATTAAAAAGTCAAGGTATAAAGTTTCAATCCAAATCAGATACAGAAGTTATTTTAAAGCTTTATGAAATGGAAGGTGAAGATTTTGTCAAGAAACTCAATGGCATGTTTTCAATTTGTTTGTACGATTTAAAAAAAGATAAAATTTTAATATATAGAGATAGGCTAGGTATTAAGCCATTATATTATTTTAAAAACGAAGAACAATTTATCTTCTCGTCAAGTCTTTCTTCAATTAAAAAACTTAAACCAAATATATCACCATCTAAAGAAAGTTGCTTGTTATTCTATTTATTTAATTATTTTCCAGATTCAAAAACGGCTTATGAAGGAGTTTTTAAATTAAAGCCAGGAAATTTAATAATTATCAGTAATGGTAAATTTTCTATTAAAGAATACTGGAAACTTAACAAAAATAACACTATTAAATATGAAGATTCTAAAAAAGAAATCTTAAATTTATTAGTAAATTCAGTTAAGATTAATTTAAGAAGCGATGTACCCATAGCGACATTATTAAGTGGTGGCATGGACTCAAGTATATTAGCTTTTTTGATTTCAAAAGAAACTAACCTACAACAAACACTTTCAGTAGATTATATTGGTAAAAAATTTAACGAAGGTGAGAATGCAAAATTATTTTCTAATAAAATAGGTTCTATTCATACATCTATAAAGCTAGATCAAGAAAAGTTTTTTTCAATATTTAAGGAAATATTTTGTAAAATTGATGAACCAAATGCTGATAGCGCTTTAATATCAAGTTTTGCATTAGCAAGAGAAGCAAAAAGGAAAGGTATTAAAGTTTTGATATCTGGGGCAGGAGCAGACGAAATATTTGGGGGGTACAGTAGGTACTTTTCAAGTTTAAGAAATAATATTTATGGGGTATTTCAATCAAAAAAAACAGATTGTAATATATTAAAAATTATTCCCCATAAGTATAAAGACTATTTCTATAAATTAGCCAATTCTAAAGTTGCATTAGCTTGCAATCAATCCGGGCAAAGTTTTTCATTAATAATTAAATTATTTAAAGATAAGAATAGCAAAGATTTTTTGCTAAATTATTTAGAATCACTTTTTCAAAATTTCAAAGAAGATTTTTTTAAGTTTAGCTCTATAACAATTATGCAAAATGATCTTAAAACATATTTGCCTGATAATATCCTATCTGGATTTGATAAAGCTACAATGTTAAATTCTGTTGAAGGTAGAGTGCCTTACTTGGATCATAGAATAGTAGAAAAATTTTATAGTACCGATTTAGATCAAAATTATTTTAATGATTTTTCTAAAAACAAAAAAATAATTAGAGATTTGTTTGAGATGGAAATTTTAGACAAGGTATTAAAAAGCAAAAAAATTGGTTTTGATGCTCCATTAGTTGAGTGGAATTTTGAAAATTCTAATTTTTATAAAAATGACAAAAATAAAAATTCTATGCTTACAGAAAATCTAGACTTGGATTTTATTGACAGAAATATTAATAATACAAATTTAAATCAATTAGTTTATACAACTAATGTTTATAATAATTGGTTGAATAGCTTGTAATAATTATGTTTTTTTCTGTAATTCTTCCAACATTTAACTCCAGTTTTTTTATTGACAAAGCACTTCAATCTCTTATGTCACAAACTTGTAGGAAATTTGAAGTGATAGCTTCTGATGATGGATCCAAAGACAATACGGTAAGGATTTTAAAAAAATATAAAAAGTTGTTTAAAAAAAAAAAAATTGATTTGACAATAATTGAGAATTTTCATTTTGGCCCAGGCTATGCACGAAATAAAGCTATAAAAAAATCTAAATACGAATGGTTAGCTTTTTTAGATTCAGATGATGTTTGGCATAAAGACAAATTATTAAAAGTATACAAAAAATTAAATAAAAATCAAAAAAATAACTGCACTATTCATAATGAAATTTATATTAATAAAAATAATAAAAAAATTTATTATGATTACACGAACATGTTCAGTAATAATAAGTCAATATTTAAACAATTGTTTAATCAAAATTTTTTATCTCCAACCTCAACTTGTATAAAAAAATCACTTGTTGAAAAGCACAAAATGTTTGATGAAAGTTTACCAAATGCGCAGGATTATGATCTTTGGTTAAAAATTGGCAATGAATTAAAAATTTTGAAAATAGATCTGTATTTAGCATGTTATCATGAACGACAAGGAAATATAAGTTCAAGACCTTATTTGTTAAGACTAAAAATTTTATTAAAAATTATCAACCGATACAAAAACCGCGTGCCCAAACCAATTTATTTTTATAAAATTATAAAATTATTTATTTCCAAAGAATGGTTTAAAATATAAGTGATAAAATTTATATTAAAAGGCTATACGAAAAATCCCGATGGAGTTTATAGTAAAAATTTTAAATTCAAGAATCAATTAGATGAAATTAATTTAAGAAAAAAAACTGCAAGTATTAATTATAACGATTATTTTGGAGAAATTTCTAAACACCACTCCATTGAAGTTATGAACAAAGAGGTTGCCATTTTTTTAAAAAAACAAAAAAAAAATGCTATCATCTTAGATGTTGGAGCGGGATGGTGTTGGCATTGGAGAATTCTTAACAAATTAAGACCTGATATTAAAATTATAGCCCTAGATTTTATAAAAGAAAATTTTGATCATGCTAAAAAGATACTAGGAAAAAAAAACTTAAAACAAATTTTTTTTGTTCATGAGGACTTTGATAATAGTAGTTTCCCGAAAAATTCTTTTGATACCATTTGGAGTTGCCAAGCTTTTCAACATATGAATAATATTAATAAAAAATTTAGAATTGCACATAAGATTTTAAGACAAGATGGATATTTATATAACTTCAATTTAAACTATTCTATTTTTATTTTTTTAAGAAACCTTTTTAAAAATAAAAAAAATATAAAAATAAAAAAATTTTATTTATTAAATAGGGATATAAAATTTCAAATAAAGATATTAAACAAAATATTTAAAAAAAAAGTTTCTTTAAAATATAATGAAATTTTATTTCATCCTGAATTATATTTTTATTTTGGAAAAAAAGATTCTTTTATATCTAAATTAGACTCCAAATTATCTGGATTTGCTGCATTTAAATATTTTGCAAGGCAAATTTTAATTATGGTAAAAAAATGATTCATTATAAAATATTTGAAGATTTGAATGATGATTTACTCAAAGATTTAAAAAAAATAAAAAAAAACTCGTTGTTTTATATTTTTCAATTACCAGAATGGTTAGAAACTGCTGTTTACAATTTTAATAAATCTTCAAGTTTAAAAATCGTAGTTGTTTATGACGACAATGAAATTATTTTAGTTGCACCTCTTTGCATATATAACCTCTATGGCTGCAAAGAATTGCGATGGATATCCTCAGACATTATCGATTATAACAACCCTATTATATCTAAATCATTTGACTTTGATATTGTTGATTTTAAGAACTTGTGGAAAAAAATTATTGAGGATTTATCTAAGCAGAGTGATTTAATCTTTTTTTATAAAATTCCAGAGTTTATAGAATTTAAAAAAAATCCTCTCATTTATTTAAATTATAAATATTATCAAAAATCATATCAATTAAATTTGAATAATTTTGATTATGATACTTTTTATAATCAAAAAAATAATAATAAATCCAAACAAACTGATAGAAGAAAAGAAAAAAAATTATATGAAAAAAATGATTTAGAATATTTTTATATTGATATTAACCTTGAAAATTTTTATCTGGTAGAGGAATTGATTAATGAAAAAATGTCTTTTTATAAAAAAAACAAAAAAAAAACTTTTAACGATAAGGCTTTAATTAATCAATATAGACAATTAATTATTGGTATCAGTGGTGACATTAAATTTTGTCTTAGTGTACTCAAAAAAGACGGAAAAAAAATTTCATCTATATTTGGTATTATTTTTAATGAAATCTATTATTATTTAGTACCTCTTACTCACGATACTGAATTTAAAAAATATTCCCCAGGCAAATTCCACATTATTAATTTAGTTAAATGGGTTAAAAATAACAACATTAAAACTATAGATTTTACTGCCGGAGATGAGATTTATAAAAATAATTGGTCAAATCATAATTTTAATATGTTTTTTTATATTAAATTAATTAATTTAAAAGGAATGCCGAGATTTATACTTTTGAAACTGTACTTTAGATTTAGAAATAATTCTTTTTTAAAAAAAATGTATCAACTAATTAAACATGCAATTTAAATTTTTTTTTATAAATTTATTATACAAGTTTTTTTTTTCAAGTTTTAAAAAAAGTTTTTACTTTCGTATTTTAATGTTACACGATATAAGTAAAAATAATTTTCAAAATTTAGAAAATAATCTTAAACATTTAAAAAAAAATTACAATTTTATTGATCCAAAACAACTTAAAAGAGATTGTTTTCCATCCGGTAAAAAAAATTTGCTTTTAACTTTTGATGACGGTTTTAAAAGTAACTTTTTATTTGCAAAAAATGTTTTAAATAAATTAAAAATTAAAGCAGTTTTTTTTGTCGTTAGTGATTTAATTGATTCAAAAAATCATAGTAAAAAAAAAATTTTACACAATATTTATCCTGAAAACAAAGAAATAAGAATTTCAAAGTATAGCGTTATGTCATGGCAGGATCTTAGAATACTTGAAAAAATGGGTCATGTGATTGGATCTCACACCAAATCTCATTTAAAGCTAAATAAAATAAAGTCTACTAATATTTTAAAAAAAGAAATTCTTTTTCCAATACAAATGTTTAAAAAAAATAAGATTAAAAAACCCAATTTTTTTGCATATTCTTTTGGTGATTTTTATAGTTTTAATAACAAGTGTTTTAATATTGCTAAAGATAAATATGACTTTATTTTTTCAGGAATTAGAGGTGACAATACTAAATTAAATAAAATTTTATTTAGAGATAATATTAAAGATAGCTATACTTTTGAGATGATAAATTTTTTTATTCAGGGATATGCAGATTTTTTATATAAAAAGTTTAGAAAAATTTTATTATCTTTTTAATTTCTTTCAATTATAAAATTTTCTAAAACTAGCATATCCATTTCTGTCCTTAAAAAACAATTGATAGCTTCTTCTGGCATTCTAACTATTGGTTCATTTTCATTAAATGAAGTATTTAATAAAATTGGAACG
>Ga0214921_10001577_pt1 | contig 38537 bp, 38 predicted proteins | sample LL1505_MetaG_FD_177992 | JGI IMG/M metagenome (GOLD analysis project Ga0214921, IMG submission 177992) | Freshwater microbial communities from Lake Lanier, Atlanta, Georgia, United States - LL-1505 | ecosystem: Environmental > Aquatic > Freshwater > Lake | place: USA: Georgia | collected...
GTTACAGACCGCCAGCACCTCAAACCAAGGTACCTCAAATAATCCTAAATCAACCCATGTTGCTGCAATGATTTACTATGGAAAAACTCTCTCAAGTAGTGGACCTAAATTGACAGCAGTTCAAAGCTTGCTAAAAAGTGTTGGTGGTGCAGTAAAGCTACTGTTGCTGGTGAAAATTTATGGTTGCATGTCGGGTTAACAATCTAAAAAGTATAAACTGTTTGAATTATAAAATTCTCAGCGCAAGAAGCTAGTAACATACCTTTCGCCAAGAATGTCACCCTTAAGAATTTGAATATATGATACATCATTGTTTAACTTAGTTTCAAAATGCATCACTACTGCCCACGGACAAGTTCAATGACCCTGAGCGAACTGCCTTCACTTTGGTTGGGCGTTTCAGAGTAGCCTATTTTTTTATATCATTTCCTTGTGATGATGAGGAATCCTTTAGTGCTTATGTAGTTGGACTAGCCTGCGCCATCGGAACATTTGGCCATATTACTTTTGCAGGCATGATTCCCAATACGAGCATGACACAAGGTACTATCGAAAATTTCTTTTGTAACTTTTTGAGAGGGAGTCTTAAAGGTCACAAAAATAAAAACCCGGTGGAAGAATGTGACTTGAGGATTATTGCTTTATAAGCCTTTCAGCTGCGAACCCTAATCATTTTGTGAGCTATGAATTTGTGTTGATTAGAGATGCCTATGATTGTAGGATACGAATAATTATCTTGATTAATGAGTGTACTCGGAAATCGCTAACAATCCAATGCGCCAGAGGGATTGGTTAAATTCAGTTGATTGCGCAATTAGCAAGCGCCATGATCATCCATAGTATCCGCGAGTAAATCCGCTACTAAGTTAATAACCCAAATTTTATTGTCAAAGACTTATACAAGTAGTTATAAGGCTAGGGTGTAAAGATCGCGCCCCGGTATTCCTTAGAAGAATTGCTTTTGTCAAAGCTTCAATGGCGTCTTAAGAGATAACTATCATATATGGAGAAATCTTCTACAGCTTAAAAGAGTCAAAGATAGTCTTGGTTGAATAGGGAAATTACCATAACCAGAAGAGTTCCCATAACTCATTAGGTTACAAACGACCAGCACCCCAAACCAAGTACCTAAAATCATCCATAATCAACTTATGATATTGCAATGATTTACTATGGATAAACTATCTCAAGTAGTGCACCTAAATTAACAGCAGTTAAAATCGAAACATTTAAATATGTAAAAATATATATTCGTTATATTTTTTAGACTATTCCATGGTTACTTTTGATTACAAAAGTATGTTAAAGTCATTTTTTTTATGAATCTCTATATATTTTGAATTAACAATAAGTAAACTTGAATGCATTTTCATTTATTGAAACTTGATGTGATTATTTCTATTTGCCAATCTAAGATCTTTATTCGTATTAACTAATCTTATAAGATTATATTAACTGATCAGCCAATACTGAAACATCAAATGGGCTATAGAACTCATTGCAATAGTTTACCAATTCAGGATTTAAAACTGCCGCTTCCAATACGTCTAAAAACTGATGAGGTGTCTCGATATAGGGGTGGCTCTCGCTAATTTCGTAAAGAGGATCGATCGATAGTTCCCTTGTTTGTGCTAGATAAATTGGAATTACCCCATTTGCCGTTGCAGTAATAATTGCTGTAGATCCTCGATAAAGAGCCCACTTGCTACGTGCTATATCATCCACAAAATTTTGGGACGAAATCTCAATGTTCGATGGGAGATTTGTAAATTCAACCCCACACTGCTTAAGCATTTCATGACTAATGATTGGATGAAGGCGCCAAATAAAATGAACACTTGGACAGGATATTGCACATTGTAAGGAGAAAGAGAAAAGTATTTCGCATTCTTTTAAGATTCCCTCTGGTAATACGAGGCACATTTCTCTTAACTTTGGTTGAGATATTTTTAAAGAACGATTAGATCCTAGAATATCAAATTTTGTCCCAGTGAAACTCTGTGAACTTTTTAGTTGACGAAGCGTAACTGGTCCAGCCGTCAATATCAAGTCGGGGTCATATAATGCTCCGGCCGATCTTTTAGCGGCATGTTGCAATCGAAATAATGCCGCATGTTGATAACCAATACATCTAATCTCTTGATTGATGGTGCGAGCCGTTGCAAAAACAAGGCGCTCCCATGCATGTCCTTCATATGTTGTTATTATTGCTTTCGGATGAGATTTTTTAATAATTTCTCTAATTGCCCCTGCTATTCGAAAAGATGTCTTAGTTGAATTAGAGCTTGCTTCTAAAGCACTCTTTTTAAGAACACTCTTTCTGAATTCATTACTTTCATATTTTGCGCTTTTCCGCAAATTATTTGATTCTTTATTTGTTCTCTTCCAGATTCTAATTTCTTCACTTATTGGTAAAAATTCAGGGATTACCAATCGTGGTATGCTCAAGGTCTTAATTGTATGATTTATAACTTTATTTGATAAGGAAGTGTGATTTATTAACACAATTAAAACTTTGATATCTTTATCCAACAAATCTTGAGGCACCTTATTAAAATAAAAATCATCTTCAACTGAGAGGTCAGAGATATTGAGAAGATGCGATACAAAAATAACATCGTATGAATGCTGTTTTTTTAATTCACCAATCCAAAATCTATTTGTCATTTTAAATAAATGAAATATTAGTTTTGCTGATTGCAAGAGTTTTTTTAAAGTTCGATATAAATTACTCGCAAAAGTCTCCCAAAAGGATGTTTTTGTGAAAAGACAATCATACTGGCAAAGAAATAAAGGATGCTCTCTCATTACATGTAACCACGAAATTGCAATTGTCTCAGTTTTTGCATCTTCCGCAAGCAGAATACTGTCACAAGTCTGACAGAGAAGTTTATATTTTTCTTCTTCCAAAAATATGCTGCAATTCAATATTAATTAGTTCATTGATATTCAGTCTTTAGTGCAACAAGCAAGTGGCCGATTCAAATTGGTAACTAGATTACTAGACCAATTTAAATAATACAACCTTTTCTAATATTTTCTTTTGCTCATCATTAGACTGAATGTATGAAAGCACCGTTTTAACTTCATCAGGCTCATTAATCGACGGGAGACTAGGATAAACAGATATTGATCGCATACTGTACCCATTTTCAATTATTCTCATCTGCTCTATAAACTCTGCCTTTTCAATTTGTGATGGCAATAGCCCTGTTAACTTAATAAGAAAATTTTTTTTATATGCGATGATTCCCAGTATTTTGCGAACAAATGATTGCTGTACATTTATATTGCTATAAAAAGGGGACCTCCGAAAACAAAGCAAAATCTGATCTTGTTTGTCAACTACGCACTTAACAAAGGAATGGCGATCAAGTTCCTCTAGTGACTCAATTGATCCTGTTGCATTCCAAGCATCACTACTTTGATCTATACTAATAGCGCTCGCAAAGTGATCGACATGCCTGGGAAGCAATAGTGGCTCATCGCCCTGTAGCAAGATAACATGAGAACAATCAATATTATGAATGGCTTCAGCCACTCTAGTTGTACCATTTTTGTGCGTGTCTGCGGTCATCATGACCTTTCCACCAAAACCTCTAATAACTGATGCAATGGACTCATCGCAAGTAGCAACAATCACGTCAGCCAAAGATTTTGACATTAATGCCCTTCGTCGAACGTGCTCAATCATTGGCAATCCATGGAGCTTAAATAAGATCTTCCCAGGAAATCTAACAGATGCCATATGTGCCGGAATTACACCAACAATTTTCATTCCATTTTTCCTTTATTGCGGAAAAACACCGCAGTCAATATTTATATTCTGACCAGTAATTGCCGATGATGAGTTAGACGCAAGGAATAAGCACATTGAAGCAACTTCTGCAGCTGTAGGTAGGCGCTTTAATGCTGCATTATCTGCAGCAAATTTTCTAATAAATTCTTCAGCATCGCCATTGGCGGGACCATAAGAGCTTTTTAAAGCTTCCATCAATCCATCCGTTCGAATCAGAACCGGGCATATACCGTTTACGCGAATTCCACGGGGTCCTAGCTCCTTTGCAAGCGACTGGGTTAGCCCATTCATGGCAAATTTTGTTGCAACATATGCTGAATTATTAGAACTACCCCGTTTTCCAGCGATGCTTGAAATATTAATAATGCTTCCACCGCTTTTCATCACCGAAACAGCAGCTTTACATCCCCAAAAAGCTCCTTTAAGGTTTGTTGCGATGATATCGTCCAAAAAAGTATCATCTATCTGGTCGATAGGTCGCCACTCTGAATAACCGGCATTATTGATAAAAACATCAAGTCTTCCAGTTTTATCGGTTACTTTCTTTACTAAAGTAAACTGTTCATTCTCACAACGAACATCAGTAGGCACAAAAATTACTTTACCATTAAATTTTGTAGCCAGACCAGCTTCACTTCGAGCACCAACGACAACTGTATATCCAGCCTCTACAAATGCTTCAGTAATATAGGATCCTATTCCTCGGTTACCGCCAGTAATTACAACTGTTTTTGTATCCATTTTAGTTTGCCTAAATTGTCATACAAGAAAAACCGCCATCGACAGCAATTTCTGCACCAGTTACAAAGCTTGCTGCATCCGATGCTAACCATAGTGTTGCGCCCACCAATTCAGTTGGCTGTCCGTAGCGCGCCATCGGCGTATGATTAAGAATAGCTTTATCGCGCTCGGGAGTAATAAAATTCTTACGATTCCACTCTGTGGGGAAAAAACCGGGGCGAAGGGCATTTACTCTAACTCCCTTTGTACCCCACTCGCGACCTAAATTTTGTGTCAAATTTAAAATACCAGCTTTCGCAACGGAATAGGTAAATGCTTTTGATAAAGGGGGCCCTGCTGATGCAGAGGATATGTTTATTATTGATCCACTAGCGCGCTTAACCATGTATTCACCAAAAACTTGACATCCTAAAAACGTACCAGTTAATTGTGAATCAAGTATCGAATACCACTCATCTAGGGTAAGATTGAAAAATGGTGTAGGGCCATTGATACCGGCGCCATTAATCAAAATATCGACCTTGCCAAATTTATCTATTACAGCTTCGAGAGCCTCGGAATGTTGTGCCCTCTTTGCAACATCAATTGCCAAAGATAAGCTTCGGTCAAAACCTTCTTCCCTCAATTCAGCTTCAACTGAAAGGGCTTTTTCAATTCGCAAATCAAGAATGGCAATTGCACAACCAGTACGCGCAAATCCACGCGCCATTTCGCTACAAAGATAACCTCCCCCGCCTATGATAACGGCAACTTTGTCTTTGAGATTAAAAATATCTTCAAGATAGGTATTCATAGTAGGCAAAGCCCTAACGCATTTTTTTAATCATGTCTTGCATCTGAGCAGCCCATTTCCACAAAACGAACAAATCTGAACCCAAGATTGCGTAGTTATACCCTAAGTCAAACACCGCTTTTACAGTAGAGGGATTTGCATCGGCAACCTGAGTTCCGCAGCTCTTCCCATGCCGCTCACATGCCTCAATTACTTTACGTGACGCCTCAATTACACGCGGATGAGAAGTCTGTCCTGGCACCCCAAGTGACCCTGCAATATCTAACGGACCGATCATTACCGCATCAACTTCATCGAAAGAAATTAAATGCTCAATATTTTCTACGCCTTTGATCGACTCAATCTGCAACATAAAAGTTGATGCTGAATTCCAAGTATAGATATATTCATCAAAATCAAAACCATACGCCTGTGCGCGATTAACTCCATACGTTCTTCGACCAGTAGGTGGATACTTTATATCTCCAATCAAAGCTTTCACCTGTTCAGGCATTTCTACCATTTGTATTAATAATCCATCAGCACCAGATTCAAGAAGAGGTTTCAAATAATCATTGGAATGGGATACAGGCCTCGGGATGCAAGGGACACCTTCGGACTGACTGGCCGCAATGATTCGCTGACCCTGTTCAATAGATATGGTGGAATGCTCCATATCAATAAAAATAAAATCGAACCCCGCTTTGGCAAAAGTTTCGGTTATTGAAGGATGAGAATAGCTAATCCAGCCGGCGAATAGTTTTTCCCGATTTTTAAGTCGTTTTTTTAGCTCCTTTCTTGATTGAATTAATCGGTTCATTTCAATTTATCTCCAATGGTTTTTAGAAGAACTTCGACTACGGGATGCAAATGCAATAAACCTGTTAGTGTACCGTGTTCATCGACCACTGGAAGATCCCACACTTGCAATTTTTTCATTATTTGAACAGCATCTGAGAGGAAGTCAATTGGACTACATATGGCCGGATTTTTGATCGCATGATCAATTGCATCGTCTACAAAAAAAGCAGAAAATGGTTTTTGCACCGTAATTAACTTTCGACGAATATCACCATCTGTGATGATACCTAAAAGTTTTTTTGAATCATCAACGATGCAAGCGATGCCAAGGCGATTAACACTCATATCTTCAAGTACCTTTTTCAAAAAGGTATCAGGCAGCACTATCGGAACCTTATCAAGTCCGATCATGACATCTTTAACTAAGATTTTTTCAGTCATGTGTGTGAACATTATCTTCCCCATATCTTTCAAGCATCTCTAGTCGGAATTCATGCGCTGCCTTGGCTTGCCCAAGTACATTTTCGAGGTACTTTATATCTAAAACAGTATTGGCATCAGACATCGCATTCTTTGGGTCATTATGAACCTCCATAAATAAAGCATTTATGCCACATGCTGCAGCAGCTCTAACCAAATGTGGAATAAATTCTCTCTGCCCGCCCGAAATATTACCCATTGATGTAGGCAGCTGAATTGAGTGAGTTGCATCAAAACAAACCGGGTAACCAGTTTTTGCCATGATTGGAAAGCAGGTAAAGTCATTCACTAACATGTTATAGCCAAAAAAGGTTCCGCGATCTGCAAGCAATACCTGTTGACAACCAGCCGCCTCAAGCTTTCGAACCGAATTTTTCATGTTCCAAGGACTCATAAACTGACCCTTCTTTAAATGCACTGGACGTCCAGTCTTTGCTGCTGCTTTTAGAATGGAAGTCTGTCGACAGAGGTAGGCTGGGACCTGAACAAGGTCGCAAACTTCACCAGTAGCGGCCGCCCAATCTGGGTCAGAGAAATCAGAAACTACGGGAATACCAAATTTATCGCGAACATCTGATAATATTTGTAAACCATTCTCTACGCCAAGTCCGTGATAACTATCAGGCGCCGATCGACAGTCTTTATCGTAGCAAGACTTATAAATCCAAGGTACATTAAGTCTATTACAAATTCTTTTTATTTCTTCCGCCATGAAAAAAGCATGATCTCTACTCTCAATGGCGCATGGCCCTCCAATAAAAGCTAAGGGTAAAGTTTTACCAATTTTTACCGAGTTAACCTTACCATAACCCACTTCAATTATTTTATTAGCCATGAAAAACATCCATCTTAAAATTTTGAATACGAAAAACCAGAGGGCGAGCCATAATCATATGACTCTCGATAACTATCCTTGCGGGCTCAGTTACCTCATTCTGAAAATTAAGCAAATTAATAGCGCCTGGATTTAAATTAAAAGTACATAAATGAAGTAATCTCTGCCCGCTAATTGAGATTAGTTTACACTCAAACCTTTGTAATCTTGATGTAGGATTAACAATGCACAATTGATATTGACTACCCGGTACTAATAAAAACTGAAGTCTATATTCTCGCTTAAAAAAACTGCTACAACCCAGCATCTGTAATTGACCGTTGTTGTAGTGAGAAATTGCATCAAGATTTCCGTGCACGTAACATCTAAGAGGGGCTCCTTGGTATCGAAAGCTAACATAGCCTCTTTCAGCAAGATATGAGCCCATTGAAGTTATTGAAATTGGGACGGACTTATGAAAAACTGCAAATGTACCAATCTCGTCGCCAATACCATTTAGATACGATGTCAAATTGATAGTTTGGCGTTGCGCGGGAATAATATTTATTTCCTTGCGCAAAAATTGATTACCCAAACTGTCGAATAGCACAAGAGAAGCAACTCCACTAGACCCCTCTGCTCTATCAACAAATAATCCCGGTATATCGATTAACTCAAAACTTGTTTGCCAATTGCAAGAATTTCGCCATACAAATAAATCACTGATTGGGGCACTGATATCAGCAGGTCTTCCTGTTAAAGGCTGTCGCCAAGTCCAAGGGGCATTAAAAATTTTATGAAATTTTTGAAAAAACATTAGCCTACCTTATTAAACCAATTTTTTTTCAATAATTTTTGAGCTTCCCATCGGTTACCATGTACTACAAATGACGCAGGTGGATGAGAGTGCTCTAGACTCATATATACACCATCAATTGTGCGCGAGAAATACAACGGTATACCCGCCATTTTTTTACACATTACTAAAAGAAGATCATCTTTATTTAACTCCAAATCGTTTAAGGCGATAATATTTGATGAGTTGTTTCTAACAGTAAATTTTCCCTTCAGATTTAATCTATTTGCAGTATAAATTTCAATTTCTGCTGTTCGTGTTGCGGCTGAATTTTCAACATTTAAGAAAATCAGATAATTCTCTATATCTTTTCCGTACTGAAGAAAAGGACCGAATGATAACAATGTTCCATTTTGGGGGAACGGATCGATTTCGCCTTGATAACTAGTTTTTGTGTGGGCTGAACTGAGGCCAATTGTTGCCCGCCAGACAGGCGTAGTGTTTAGAGTGCCACTTAGGACTGGAAGAGAACAACTGTTTCGAGAAATCGGATTATTTGTCAACGAGAGTAATGCTAAGGTGTTGGTTGGCACTACTCCGCAAAGCTCATCAGCAGTCACCGTCCTTACTCCACCTTCAGATAGGGTACCTAAGTTTTCAGTAATCCATTCATTCTCCATGCTATAAGTGACATTTATCCATCGCTCACAATTAAGCTTGACTTCCCAATTATTAGGGGCAAAGTTATAGACCATTGTCCAGGATTTAGTATTGGGCACATTTAGAATGGGAAAGTAAGACATAAATTAAGTTTAGAGCTTGCGCGCCATTACTCGAAGCCAACATGCGGGCTCTTTAGACTCACGGTGAGCCCAAAAAGGAGCCACCATTGCCCTCTCCAAGGGCGAATTTAGACCTTCTAACCCTTCTTCCATTTTTGAAAAAGGAGTTACAAAACCTAGATTAATTAGCTTTTCACGAATTGTCATAAATTTATCATACAACCAAGATCTTGAACGTAAATCACCGAGTGGCTTTCCATAGTAACTTATTTCAATATCATCAAAACCTGACTTTTCAAGTAAAAGACGCATTGATTTTTTATCAAAAAACAAAACATGTGGCTCATCTAATTTCTTGTATTTCCAATCTTGACAGGGAACCTCAATAAAAATTACGCCACCGGGTTCGAGACCACGGGTTGCGGAGTGAATAAAGGTAACAGGATTTGAAACATGCTCTAGTACATGAGACATAACAACCAAATCACTCAAAGTTATATCAGTAAAATTAACTAGTTGAGCCCCAATATCCTCTAAAGATTTGTGGCATGTAATATCAGTTTCAACCACAGAATAGGTGTTAGTAGGATATTTCTCTAACCAGCTTTTTAAAAAGTACCCTAGGCCAGGTCCAAGCTCAAGAATTCGATCTACCTTAATTTGATACCTATCTAAATAACGTCTCACAAAAGTAAGTCTCAAGCGAGCAATACCCGAAAAAAAAGCGAGTGTAGTTTCACGCGAAGGCTTACCTGCATGTGCTGAAGAAAAATAATTAGTGTTGTATGCCAAAAGCTCTGTTTCTGAGGGCATTGGAGTAGCAAATACCAAATCACAAATTGAACAAGTTGCGCGCTTACAGCCGGAAAAAACTGGGCTATCAGCGCGAAACCATGTAACAGATTTAATATGATTATTTCCACAAATAGGACAAGTGATCATAAAAATAAAACTTTTTAAATTTTAAAAAAATATACGACGCTAGTTTAAGGAAATTAAAATCACAATTAAATAAAATTTTTAATAAATATTTCACTAACTAATAAATTAAAATTTTATCTGCATTTTTCAAAAACAAGTAAAACATGGGATGTCATTAAATCTGCAGAAGAAATTCCAGGTTTCCATCTATTAATATTGTTTACTATTTCTGATAAACCATTACTATAATTTTTATCAATTTCAGATGGGCCTATAATTGATCGAGCATTACTGTCGTTTAAAGGTCGAAGTCGAACAGAAGTAAGTGGTTTTAAATTATTTGAATATGCAATATTTTCATAATCAATAATTGATAATCTTCTTTGATCAGAATAGCCTAGGCGTTTTTTAACACCGTCAATAGAAACGAAGGGGTGGTTCTCTTCATAATATCTAAGCACATCTTCAAAAGTTAATTGTTGAAGCAAATACGGGAAGTTTCCATAAAGCAATGTGTTATTGATCGGGTACCACCAATAACTAACTATAAATGCAAAAATACCCCCAGGTGCTAATAAACTCGATACTTTTTTTGCAATTAAATTAAATTCAAAGTAGTCGAGAGCCATAAAACTAGTAATTAATTCGTACTGTCCCTCAATCGAATAAACATCCCCAACAGTAAACCTATCAACTATCGCACTTCGATAAGGATTGTAATTTGAAAACAAATTTAGAGCTTTAAATGAAAATTCTTCAAAGCCATAGGGATACTTATATCTAAATTTTGACAAAGTATTACTTGCTAAAATCAAGCCCTTTGGTAGGATACTTTGAAAACGATAGAAATTATTTAGGGCTAAATGCTGTAATGCGTAACGAGAGAAAGTTGCCTCCGAGCATCGACTTGTTCCATTATACAAATCTATTGCCTCGGAATATTTAATAATACCCGCCATTTTCATGAAACGAATTTGAAGCGCAGGTCCAGAGCCAATATCTAAAGATCTATCAAATGTTCTTAATTTTCCAATATTTTCTAGAACATTAAGAATTAAAATAGCCTCATAAACTTTACCGATATACTGCATAAAGGAAATATCATTATATTTTTGTGAATACGTAAAAAGATTATGTGATTCATATAATGGCAATTGAGCAATGCTATGAAGACTACGTATATGATTTAATCTGTTGAAATATTCAGGATAAAATTTGTAGCTTTGATTACTAGAATTAAAGAACATAGTTTTTTTATTCTACTTAGAGGGTTATAAAAATTTTATTATAATATTTTTTCTCTTTTAATGATTCGTTGAGATAATTCTTCAATCATATTACACCAGCTTGGGGGATAATAATCGAATTTATCATAAAATCGCATTGAATTTAAACTTCTGTTGCAATGAAATTTTTTATTTTCAATAATTTTTACATCGGGGCGTACAGCGTCCCTTAACATCACAAGAAATTCATATTTACTTATTGCATCACCACCTAAATGATATAAACCAGATGCATCCGGAAATTGCTCCAACAATCTTCTTATTATTCTTGACAATTCTAAGGTTGTGAGACCTGAAAAAATTGCATGTCGATAACCCTCAATTTCATTATTTTGGGAAAGAAACCATTCAACTAAACCACCTTTTCTGCTCAACTCTAAGCCGACAATTGATGTACGTAAAGTTATAATACCTGCCCCAGTAGTTTCACCCAGGAGCTTTGCATGGCCATAAATATCTATTGGCGAAGGCAAGTCCAACTCTGAATAATTTCCCCTATCTCCAGAAAATACACAATCGGTGCTGATATGAATCAATCTAGCTCCAATTGCGCTACATATATCGGCCAATCGGTGTGGCAAAAGTGCATTAATTTCAAGGTTCGGTAATGCGTTTTGACCTTCCTTTCGTTGCTTAACAACACCAGCAGCATTTACAATGACATTGGGTCTAAAATCACTAATTACTGGTAATAAACTTTCAATATGACTTAAATTAATTCCTGAATAGATATAACAATCATTTAATAATTTTTCTTCGATATCAATATCCCCTCTTATGGTTGCGCGAACCTCATGAAAATCTGATAGTTCATTCAATAATTCATGACCTAACATTCCATTTCCACCTAATATCAATATCTTCATTTTCGAGTTTCTAGTCACTATTTTTCCTTACAATTGTATATATTTTTATTTACATTAAATTATTATGATTATTTATTAGAATTAAAATTCTAGTCCTTCATCTTTCTCTAAAATAATTAATTAGAAATTAATATAATAATTAAGTAAATTAGAATAAGGATAGAGGATTTGAATAAATTGATATAACTTTCTCACCACATCTAAAATAATGACCTACGTTGCTAAACATAAAACATTCTTCTATAAACGCTTGTAATGGCTCAAAAAACATTGATGAATATCTTACATATCGAATAGTCTTAAATGGCTCTGATTTTTTTAATAAATTAGATTCCAAATCATTAAATAATTTTATTGATATTGGATTCACAGAATCCATTTTTTTGTCTCCAAGATTTTACCTAACTTCCCAACGGTACTCTAAGAATGGCCCAACCCAAGTAACTGGAATTGAGGTCTTAGCATGAAGATCCTGTAAATAATTAAAGGTGATTTCAATATTTTTTTGGCTAATAGTAGCGATACTAGATTTAAAAGGAAGTTTACTGTCCACATTACCCTTTATATCCTCAATCAAATGCGATCCACTTTAATGATAAACAATGTGACCAATCAATGAAAAATTTTCTAAGGCAAATTTTACAAAATTGTCATACTGACAATTCGGACGATTGCCATAGGGTCGACATCCTCCCTGAGATACTCCGATAATAAAAGGATACTTATTATTGTGAGAAATGATATTATACAAATTCATTGGATGTGAATCTCCAATCACTACAAGAGCTTTGCCATGAACATCAAAGCAGTTTTTAATTCTTTTTAAATCTAAATCATTAGAATTTTTATCCCAAAAATGACAATCCCTTTTAAGCATATCGTTATACATGTCATAATTAATTTTTATACTTTATGTTATTTTTTAAATTTATATTCAAAAAAACTATGCCTAATATTCTAAATAAATTTCTTAATAAAATTCAATATTTTCAAATATTACGAAACCAAAACCGCTTTCGCTTCGCCCATAAGATTATTCAATTAGACAAAGTTGCTAGAGAATATATAACCCGATTAAATTTAGATCTGTTAAAATCTCATAGCACTGGGTGTCAAAATAGTGACTATTATTTTCTTCACCGCTATATTTTAATTAACAAACCAAAAATTGTCATCGAATTAGGTTCGGGTAAATCTTCTATTGTTATTGCTGATAGTTTAAAAGAAATTGGAGGTCATTTATTTACTTATGAAGCTGTTAAAGAGTATTATGACAATTTGATTGAGATAATTCCTAATAATTTATCGAATTACATTACGCCAATATATGCCCCTTCTATTGAAACAGAATTTGAAGGAATTAAAGGTGTAAGATTTAATGCAGACCTTCCTCAAGCTGATTTAATTTTTGTTGATGGCCCAACTGAAATTTTATCGACAGGCAAAAAGGGTGCATGTTTGGATCTTTTTTATTACTTTCTAAAATATCCCTCTTATCCAACTTCGGTTATTGTAGATCGTAAATTTTCCAGTCTTATTGCTTATCAATCTATGCTGCCTAAACATATGGTACGTTATGATCCTGTTTATGACTTAGGATTTATACCTAATGCAACGGGAAACTTACTACAAAAACAAAAAAAAATTAAACCAACAATTCCCCATGGGAAAATAAGCAAATTTTTTAACCTGTAAATTTTTATTTATCTAATAATTTATCTCTATTTATCAAAAGAATATCAACAATTTTTTACACATTGTATGCAGCCATCTTTAATTAAATATATTTTATCTGCATTTAATTCAAATAATTGTTGATGGGTAACTAATACAATAGTCATTTTTTTTTCTAAAACAGTAAGAACTTGAATTAAGTCTTGAGTAGATTCTAAATCTAATGCAGAAGACGGCTCATCAAGTATTAATATGTCTGGATTGGATATTAGAGCCCTCGCTAGAGCCAATCTCTGCCTTTGTCCGCCTGAAAACCTTAAACCATCTGTTCCCATATTTGCATTTAATTTATCAGGATGTTTTTGAACAAATTCATATGCTCCAGCTTGTCGTAATGAATTCCACATATCATTTTCTGATGCTTTTGGATTTGCTATTTTTAGATTGTTATAGATAGTATCGTGGAAAAAATGATGGCCCTGTGAAACATAACCAATACGATTGCGTAAGCTATTTAAATCAAGCTCGTTTAATTCAAGATTATCAAACCAAATATTACCAATATCAGGTTTTCGTAATCCAAAAATCGTATCAACTAACGTAGATTTACCACTTCCACTCTGCCCAGTAAGAATTGTGGTTTTATTAGCAGGTATTTCTAATGAGATATTGTTTAATATTTTAAATTTGCCAACAGAAACATTCAGATTTTTTATTTTTATGCTAATTTTTAACCCCTGAAACATCTCCCCCCCTTCCCGCTCCTTTGCCTTCTCAAGCGAAGATAAAATATGGGATATACTTTCATATGCAGGCAACACCGCAATAATGCGTTGTATCAACTGTTGTAATTGCACTATTCTTGGTGCTAAGCGGTAAAATATGCCCAAAAAAATTAAAAGTTCAGCGCCTGGTAGCAGAGAGTTTGTTACTGATAAATACAATACCGACACTATAAAAACTAAGGCCAAAGGTTCTGACATAGCCTTAATAATAATTAAATTCATTTGATTACTTCTAATGTAATCTCCTACGGATCTCACAGCTTCCCTAAATTTTTCCGATACAGCAGAATTTGCGTTCATCAACCTTATGCTCTTTGAGGCAGCTAAATAATCACCTAAAATCTCTTGCATTTGATTAGATGCTTTTGAGGTATAAATCCCAAAACGTTTAGATGCCGCGAATAATCGATTCATGACAATTGTTGATACCAAACCAACAATACAAACTCCTAATGTAAATTGCCATGACATCCATATTGCAAATACTACATATACGCAAAATAAAGATATTAGTCCCAATGCCGTAATTGTATTTCCATAAATAATTCCAACACGATTTGTTTCGCTCACAATAATATTGTTGAGCTGCCCTGATTTGATAGAAACAAAAAATTCCCACTCAGCTTTTGTGGCTAAATCAAAAATAAATCTTCGTGCATTATAAGTTAAACGTTCTCCGGAAAGAGATATCAAATACTGTTGTAAGCCGTGTAAAAGAGTTTGACTAATACCGACGCAAAAAAATACACTTAATACGGACACTAAAGTTATAGGTAAATCCAAAAAATTAAACATTTCCACCAAAAGTTTAGCTGGTCCTGATAGTACTTCATCCTTACCGGTTCCCAATCCAATAAATCCCAACATTGGTATGAGCAAAGTTAATGCGATTCCTTCTACTAAACCCAATAGAATTATTGTGACTGTTGCTGCTGCAAGTAACCCGGGTTGTAATTTTGAGAGTTTAAAGAAAAATCTAACCGGAGTAAGCCATGTACTTGTGCCCAAGGAACTAAATGAATCACTAGTTAGTTTCACAATTTTTGCGCAACAACAATAGCTACTTTTAGATTAATTTTGTTTGGTACGTCTTGTATCACTCGAACAGGAATCAATCCATAAGTAGGTAAATCATCTATAAAACCAGAAAAATAACGGTTTGCATCTATATAACTTGCCCTTACACCAAAATTGTTAAAATCTCTCCATGGCTCTATCATCACAACCCATTTTTTTGCCACCCTTGCAATTTCACGAAGGGCTCCGTCACGAACCTCCTCCATTTGCTCTAAAGCCAAAGATGTATAAACTAAATCGAAGGATGTTTCCTCAAAAGGCATTTTAGCGGCATTACCAATATTAAAATTAATCCTTCCAACGACATTCTTTTTTGTTAGAGGAAGCGGAGAGAACTCGATTATAGAATTTGGTAATGGCAATTTACTAGCTAAACGGATGGATGCATTTACGCCTCCAGGTGTTAGCTCAAGACCAGTAAATTTTTTATCATCGAAATATGCTGCTAGTTCAATTAAATTCAATCCATTACCTGCGCCAACTTCTAATATTGAGTTTGGCCCAGTTATCTCAATAATTTTCATCAAATGCAACAAATGAATTCTTTTGGTTGCTACAGCTCGAGCCATAAAGTAGCGGTTACCCCACTCTAAAGGAACTAGTTTTCCAAGTTTACTTACTTGATCCTCAGCCTCAAAGTTTATCCATTGAGCATCATAATTAAACTTGATGGATTTTTGAGAACGGAGTGCGCCAGGAATCCAACGCAACCACTTATGTTTTCTTAGATAGGTCTGGAGTCTAGTAAACTCCTCGTCTTGAATCTTACTCCACTCTTCTGTTGATAACGAGCGCCCCATATAGGGGGACAAAATCCTCTCAATTTGACTTGGCTCAACCAAAAGGTCTGGCAATAAATCATGTTCTAACGACTTAATTTGTGTCACATATCACCCTTGTCGCTGACCGCCAAAAATATTGGAATATGAAGGGGCCACGCTTTTTAGAATTTCCGGAGGAATATCGATAGCACGAAGTTCTTGTCCTGGGGTGTAGTAAAAAGTAATTGAATCTCTGATTGACGCCCCAGATTTTCTTCGTAAACGATGAATTAAATTAGTATCAAAAATTAAAGTTGTCCCAGCAGGTCCACAGCAATCAACCATAGGTACACCAAGATTAGCAATCTCATTCTCTGTGAATCGGCTAGATTCGACTTTAGAAGGACGAATATGTCTTCCCGTATGAGTTTTCGGGAGATAAGAAAAATTACTATCATTTTGCCCAACGTCAGTTAGATAAATCATTATCTTCACTTGACGGCCTCGAATATCACGGTGCCAATGACTTGATGTGTAGCCCAACCCCTTGGTTCCAGCTAAATTATCAACTTCTTTCATAGAGATTGGCAATACCCTTCTAATATCAATATCCGCTAGATAGATCCTGCGCCTCAAATATCTCTCAATAACCGCTAACAAATAAGGGTGGGTTGCAAATTGGGCTATTGCAGGATGCATGCTTAATGAATCGATAATATGAAAAATACCGGTATGTGAGTTTATTTTGCTACGAACTTCTGACCTTTTTCCTGAAAACACCTTATCCATCTCATGTCTGATCTCCAAGCAAATTGATTTGGGGAAGAAGAGACCTAGATTAAGTGACCCGGTTAGTTTTAGTTGTTTAACAGCAAGAAATGGGTCAGCGTAGTCACTAAAAAATTTTGCTCTAAAAAAAGGGTTAGGAGCATAAAAAATAGAATCTTCTAGGACAGTTCTGATTCTTGACATCATAGATTTTTTCAATCGCGTCAGCGCATTTATGTAAAAAATTTTATTGTACCCACTTAATAGTAGGCGCAATAAGAGTTTTATCCACCTGATCGATATTCTTTCGAACCCTTAGCAGCATAGCATCAAGTACTTGTTCAGATAATAAGTTTGGCTTTAAACCTAAATCTATTAACTTAGTATGCTTGGCATTATAGTAGTGGTCTTCAAGCTCTAAACGTGGATTTAACAGATGTTCTATTGTGCTATTTAAACCAATTCGCTGAGCGGCACCATGAACCCTTTTAGCCAAATCCATTACTGAAAATTGCTCAGTAAATTGATTAAAAACGCGAAATTCGCCAGGTAATGCAGGATTGGCTACAGCTAATTCAATGCATTGCAAAGTATCTTTAATATTTAAAAAACCACGGGTCTGATTACCCTTTCCATATACAGTAAGAGGCATTTCCAAGCAAGCTTGAACTAAAAATCGATTTAAAACAGTACCAAATACATGATCGTAGTGAAAAGAGGTTGCAAGATTCGGATGCAAAATCGTCTCATCAGTGTCTACTCCATACACTACACCCTGGTTAAGATCTGTTGCGCGAACCTTCCACAGTCGGCATGCAAATTCAATATTATGACTATCATGGACTTTTGAGAGGTGATAAAAACTACCAGGTTTTTTTGGAAATAATACTGTATCAGAACGGCCATTGTGCTCTATATTAAGCCACCCCTCTTCAATATCAATGTTTGGCGTGCCATATTCACCCATTGTTCCTAGCTTTACCAAATGAGCATCTGGACAGGAATGGCGCATAGCAAAAAGTAAATTCATAGTACCAACAACATTGTTACTTTGTGTATAAACTGCCTTGGTGCGATCTTGCATTGAATATGGCGCAGAAGGTTGCTCAGCATAATGAATAATTGCATCCGGTTTAAAATCATCTAATACCTTGTACACAAAACGATGATTGCACAAGTCCCCAACAAAACATGAAATATTTTTTTTGGCTACTTCTGCCCACGTGCGTACTCGCCTCTGAAGAGTGGCGACTGGTTGTAAGGGCTGAATACCATCCTCCAACTCCCATTGTCGTTTAGCAAAATTATCTAAAACGGCAACGTCATATCCTCTGGAAGATAAATACATAGCTGTAGGCCAACCAAGATAACCATCACCACCTGCAATTAATACGCGCATAGGAATCACTCAATGAAGTTAAAAGCTAATTATAAACTTTAAATTCCCTGACTATCAAAAGCTATTTTGGACAGCAATGTCTCTGCAATTATCAAATCATCAGGTCCATCGACATCTAGACCATAAGATCTTGGAATGACGACAGCCAAGGAGGGTTGATTAAAAAAATCGCCCCCAGCTAAAAGAGATTCAACTCGAACAGCCACTAAATTTCCAAATGCATATAGGGGAGGTTTTTTTTGCTTATTGTATGCTTTTGCCCTTTCATTTGAATAAAAAAAGGTGACGTTATTGTTTGTAATTTCACGTTGATTCCAAGCGTGATAGTTATGTGGAACTTGAATAACCGTCTGAACAGAGTTAGCTTTTTTATCTGAGTTGATTGCCTTAGCAACCATAGAAAAATGTTCGGGTAAGATCATAGGGCTAGTGGGTTGAATCAAAAATAAGAAATCCGGAAGTAATAAACCTTCTAATTTTTTTCGCAAAAGAAAATCACGTGCGACATCAGCAACGTGTACATCATCCCCAGCCAAATGCGGCGGCCTAATATCCACATCGACCCCTAACTCTAAAGCACGTTGAGATATCTTCTTATTTTCAGTTGAGCAATAAATTACTTCCAATCCTCCCCAGGCTAGAGCTGCACCAATTCCATAATCAAGCATTGGGCGATCGACTAACAATACAAGATTCTTAAGAGGGATACTTTTAGAGCCGCCCCTAGCAGGCACCAATCCCCAAATCCTTAATTTAGACATAATTTTCAATACTTAAATTTAAGGCTCTGCATGCTTTAATTATTACTCTACGCTCAGTCTCATACCAGGCATCAATTGTAGATCCGCCAATATGAGGTGTAAGTATCAAGTTATCGTGATTGCGCGCGTAGGTAGCTATACGACTACTAATAAAACTCTGAGTAAAATTAGGTTCGTACTCTCCTTCAATAGTATCCAATGCTGCGGCACTTAAATGTCCAGCTTCCAAAAGATCTATAAGAGCTGAAGAGTCAATCAACTCTCCCCGAGCAGTGTTAATAACTAAAGCACCTTTGGGTAGCGCCTCTAACACATTACGAGAAATAAGGCCCAAAGTCTCAGAATTGGCTACGGCATGTAAACTTAAAATGTCGCTTTCCCTAGCTAAATTAAGTAGACTAGACTCTCCGCCGATTACGTATGGGTCAAACCATCGCACTTTCATTTCCATAGCATCTGCAATGCGAGCTACCTTACTACCCAATCTACCCATACCAACAATACCAAGGGTCATTCTTGAGAGCATGCGTGATGCACCCCACGGCCGACGATCCCAGGAGCCAGAACAAGTTGCGAAATGAGCTGCTGGAATTCGCCGCAATGCAGCCAGCATTAAGCCGATTGTATGTTCAGCTGTGGGGGTAATTTTCTGAAGAAATATCTGCTCATCATGAAGCGCGCAAATAGTAATCCCCCTTAGAGAGGCGGCAGAAATATCAATATGAGGTATTCCTGTTGTATTTGAAATAATTACTTTTAAATTTTGACACTTTGTAATTTTTATGTTGTCAATCTTATATCCAAGAGGGGCAAAAAGCACTTCGATCTTAGCTAAAATCTCATCGTTATCAAAACTTGGGTTTGGGAGCTCCTGCACATTGAAATGCTTATCAAGAAAATTTCTATTCTCAGATTGGTATTTTAAAATCGAATAATAAAGGGCAGTTGGTTTCAATCTATCACTGTCTTAAGTAGGATTCTAATATGTCATACGCTTATTAAGCAGACTTGAATCGAGCTCAGTAGATTCAAGGATATCTACAATACGTTTGTAAGCCTTACCATCTCCAAAAGGTGGCGAAATATTTTTACAATCTCTAATAAAACTATGATCTTCTATAGCTCTTTTAATCGCAAGAAAAATCTTTTCTTTTTGATATGGAACGTGTATTACATTTATAGCATGCTCCCGACCCACTTGCCTCAGGCCTATATTAACAGCAGGTAAACCAAAGTAAGGCGCCTCAATAAGACCCGCTGACGAGTTTCCAACCAAACAACTAGCTATGGATTGGAGCCCAATAAAATCCGACGCCGGGATATTTTTATGAATAGAGAATCCTGCGATATCGCGAACTTTTTCTATTTCGCAAATAATTCCTTCGTACCCTTGATCAGAGCACGGATAGACCAATAGTGTACGCAACCCAGTTAAACGAACTGCAGCAATCGTTTCTGCCATTTGCTGCGCACTATTTTCAGAATCGACGGAGTCAGAATGTTGCAAAACTAAGATAAACGGTTTTTTATCGAGTAATCCATAACGCTCTCTCAACACGGCTTCTGGTGTTATTTTCCCCATGAGAATCTGGTCGACATGGGTATCACCAACAACATGAACATTTTGAACAGCTTCGCCCATACGCATTAGACGTTCTCCTGCCGCCATTGTCGAGGGAAAGTGTATATGTGCTAGTTTTGTAATTGCATGTCGAACAGGCTCATCTAAACTTCCGGAAATATCGCCACCCTGTACATGTGCAATAGCAATCCTAAGATTATGGGCGGCGATGCAGGCCGCAAAAACCTCACCCCTATCACCAATGACAAGTAAGATATCTGGGTCTAGATCAGCCAATACATCAGCAGATTTTTGGAGACAGACACCAATTGCACGAGCTCTATCTCGATTACTATCACCACGCTGCTCCATATCAATGGTAGCCGATATGACATATTTTTGTTGAACCTCTTGTACTGTTTTTCCAAATTTATCATAGAGGTGTTGATCAGTTACTACAACAGACAATCGATGGCCACGTGAAGTAATTTCATTCATTGTAGGAACCAAGGCACCAAATCCACCTCGTTTCCCAGACCAAACGCATATGTGACGAATGCTTTTCATTTAATTAAATCCTCAAATGAAATCTGATGATCCGCAACAATTGGGCGAGCAAGTACTCGGCCAATAACCTCATCCAAGCGGTTAGGCGGCAAACCAGTTCCAGGACGCTTTGCAGTAAGATCATGCGCCTTCAAACAATGCCCCTTAGGCAGATCGCGTGCTGCAACAAGTGACTTCAAGGCCCAACGAAGAGCCTCTTTCTCAGATGAAGATGGCTCTTTTCGAGCATGTCCTAAGATGGTTTCAATACGACGAATATCTTCAATTAATGTAGCCAAATTATCCGGTCCGGCCGAAACTTTCCAATCTTGAGCGTTGGGCACATCACGAAGAATTGTAATGTGCTTCTCTATAATTTTGGCACCACGAGCAACAGCTGATAGCACTGGCAAATTGTCTGCTGCATGATCTGAATAACCAATAGGTCCAGAAAAGACAGAGGACAGAAGATCCATCGCGCGTAAATTAATGTCAGCATCAGGAGTTGGATAAGATGAGACACAATGCAACAACCCTAAGTTTCGACAACCACCGGAGGCACATGCACTTAGCGCTTCTTCGACGTCTGTTAGCCGACACATACCAGTAGATAAGATTATTGGCTTACCTAATTGGGCAAGTCGTTTAAGAAAAGATGGGTTATTGCGCTCACCGGAGCCAATTTTTACAGCAGAAACATCCAGTGCCTCCAACCATTCAATACGACTTTCATCATGCGCAGTTAATATAAAAGGCATTTCAATCTCTTTACACCACCCTCTGATAGTAAACACCTCTTCAAAAGTTAAATTACGAGTACGCAAACGCTCCTTCCATTCAGACATTGAATTTGATATCAAAGAATCAACATCAAAAATTTGCAATTTAAACGCATCCGCTTTGGCTGAAACTGCCAAATCAAATAATTGGCGAGCTAGTTGCATGTCGCCAAAATGCGCTACACCAGCCTCGGCAATAAAAAAAACTGGTGCATTATCTCCAACAGAACGACCAGAAATAGAAAATTGGCTTGAAAAATTTTTAATAATCATTAAATTTTTGATAATAAAAAAGAATCATCTGCATCATTGCCTACAATAATCTTTTTTAAAGCCGTGTCAATACGCTGACTAACAGATTGCGTTCTAAACGCAAAGACCATGTCGGCTGCATAACGCGCTTGCTGAGCAATTACCTCATCACCACACAAGTCAATTAACCTTTGACAACTTTGAAGAAAACTTTGCCTATGATCACAAACGATTGCCCAATCTCCATGTCGGACAATGTATAGGTGTAAATTGAATGCGGCTCTATTCCAATCGTGTTCGTAATGTCCTTCGTCACTGTATCCGAGACAGAGGGCTGGAAGACCGGCTCGAGCCCCCTCTATTACCATTGTAGAAAATGGTGAAATCAACGCATCGGCAGCTCCCATAAGATGGGGATAAATATCTAAATTGGTCAATTTTTGCTCTGATTTAAGAAGCTTTATGTGCTTTAGTAAATTAAAGTCTAGAGTTTTTTCGTTAGATCGCTTAAACCGAAGTGGATGCGGTTTATACAGAACAATTGTATCCGCTGGCAATCTTCCATGTTCTATAGCATCCTCCAATTCAACTAGCAAAGATGTTTCCTCAAAGGCAACTCCGGCACCACAGAATAATAAAACAATTGAATTTTCAGGCAAAACTAAGGCGGCCCTTGACTCGGCACGAGAATATTTTTGTTTGCGATAAAACTCAAAGCGGGGTGCTCCTATCAAAAATATGCGATGTGAGGGTATTAAATGCATCAACCTTGCAATCAAAAAACCCTGTTCACCCCAGACGCCTAAATAAGGTGGCTTTTCAAAAAAAGATTTTGTATTTAGATTATCCCAATTGTTTGTTAATGCCAAAAGAGGAATGCTTTTTCTTTTTGCCTCGCGAACCATATCGTCAGCAAAATAAGAACTAACCGAAGTATAAACCAACATAGCATCTGGCCGATTATTTTCAGGCAATGTCTCACGAAACGTGAGACGAAGATAAATACGAATAAGTGTCGCTATCAAACGACTCAACTTCATCGCAGATAAATATTTAATTAAACGACTATTTAGATCACCTAAACCAAATGTAGCTCGAGCTAATGCTTGACGTCTATTCAATTCATACTTACTTTTATCGGACATGTGAAACAGCCCTCGAGCAAGTTGAACAATGCGTAAACGAAAACCAATTGGTTCAGAGTAATAATAAACTGAACCAAATTTTTTAAGATTTAATGTTAATCGCCGAGTACTTACAAAACTTAATTCAAATCTATTTGAAAGCTCTTTAAGTACTCCGCTATCCAAGAGGTCCCGAGCTGCATAGTCATGCATCAAGGCAATACAAAGTTTTAATTTGCTAGACATTTAGATAATCCATTTCTAAATCTCCAATGTTATCTGAGTAACCTGTAAATTTAAAATCTAATCCAAGAAAAGCCCTTTGAGCGGATTTATTTTCAGGATTTACAGTTAAGTAGATTCGCTTTACTTGCCGACGCTTTTTGAGTATTCTCACGCAGGATGGAAGACACTCTCGAATGACCCCTTGGTGCCGAAATTGAATTTCGCCAATAAGAAAACCCACATGGATCTTGCTATGGTCTGCACTTAACTCAAACTTTATATTACCAATATGTTGTCCTGAAGAGGTCCAAAAAATACCAAGGAAATCGACGTTGTTATCTATATTTTTTGTTCGCCAGTATGTTTGCAAATCAATTAATGTTGGAGGGTCTTTTGCGAATTTAATAAACCGAGTAACTGTTTGATCTTTGAACCAGGTAACATAATTGAGACTAATATCATTCAATAAAAGACGCCTGACTACAATCCTATCGCTTTTGTACCAAATATCCTTATTTGATTTCATACATAAATCTCTTGAAAACTAATTACGACGACGAAAAACTGGGCGCAGTATAGGTCCTTCAATAAGTGATTCGATAGTTCCATCATCTATTGCACGAGAGCATACCGCTAACGCTCTTTGAGCAGCGATAAGGGTAATATCTATAGCCTCTTGATCATGAGCCAAAGAAGGAGATATAAAATTAAAAATGACGCCCTCTCTTGCCATTTCCTGCAAAAAAAGGGTGCGTAATGCTAATACATCTCCGCATCCTGGCAAGACTTCTAACACTGGAAAACAACCATAACCCTTTAAGGCAAATAAATGACCAAGGCCAACTGAGTTTACCAATCTATTAAAGCCCTCAGTTAAAGTTGAGCCAATGCGCCACATATGCTCTGATACCTTATCACGATTCATAATCTCAATAGTTTTAAGTGCCGCAGCTAAGGAATGCGTTTCCCCTCCATGAGTTGCAGAAAGTAAGAAAACTTTATTGAGCTCTTTTTGATAAATTCCTCCCTGATCAAGTATTTCAGACTTTCCAACCAGGGCCGACACAGAAAACCCATTAGCAATTGCTTTGCCATAACAAATCATATCGGCATCAAGACCGTAAAATGCATGTGCTCCGGGAAGTGCCATGCGGAAACCCGTTTTATTTTCATCTAAGATGAAAAGAGCGCCTACTGATCGGGCCTTATTTGCAACAGCCCTCCAAAATAATTCTTGAGCACAATTACTACCCTTGCCACCACAGCGCCTGCAACTAGTTTTCTGAAAATGAGAGGTGGTTGCACCTGGTTCCACAATGATACATGCCACTTCATTTCCCCACTGATCAAGAATTTGATCTAAGGCCGCCAAATCTCCAAATGAAAAAGTATGAGTTAAAAACCCAACCGTCTTTGGTACACCCGCATTCATTTCAGTTTTACCAATCCACCAATCATGAACACTGTAAAAAGGATTACTTGAGCAAGCCACTACATGATCTCTTCCAGTAAAAGCCCTCGCAAGTCGAATTGCAGAGCTCGTACAATCAGAACCATGTTTACCAAACTTAACCATTGACCCCTTGGCCGAAAGTTTGAGTAACGAATCTGCCAATTGTTCTTCAAGAATGCTGGGCCTGGGAAAATTACTCCCGAGATGCAACCATTTTTTAGCCTCACTGATTACTTCGTCATTTGCATGGCCAATCGATACCGATGCCAAACCCATTGTCCAATCAACGAATGAGCGGCCATCTCCCCAGACTCGGTATCCTTTTGCACCATCAATATATCTTGGTACAGTAACAGGAAACTGGTCATCACCTTTCGAATAAGTGTGACTTCCGCCAGGAATCTTAGTATGTATTTTATTAGTCACTGACGGTCATTCCCACTTTTTCAATATGCCTCCTGGCGGCCATCTTATATGTCGAGATATCCTCATTCAAGTAGTTGGAATAATCATTTTCATCAATATCAAATAACTTCATGTAAAAAGGAGGCTCTAAAAACTTTGGATTATCATTATTAAATAAATATTTTTCAATATAAACACGATTACAGCTTCGGAGTGCAAGCTCGTATTTTCCGCCATAAAAGGACTCGCTAATTGCCAAATTACGACTGTAACATGGGTTAAGCATATTTAGTCCATCAATTCCGTCAGGAATAGCGATTCCCAATTTGGAAAAAATTGTTGGTAATAAGTCGATACTTGGTGAACAAAGACGTTCGAAGTTAGCAGGCAATACCCCTGGGCCGCGCATCTTAAAATTGATCTTAGTTCTATGATTTACAAGATAAGGCTCATCAGCGGGTCTTAATGCACGCAGCTGAGACCAGGGTGTACCATGATCAGATGTCAGTATAACCAATGTTTCATCAGAAATATTAGTCTCAATAAAGTTAAATACCCCGCCCAAAATACGATCTAGTTCATGCAAACGGATCATGTTCAAAAAGGGTCCCTGCTCTTTTGCTTTGTTTGAATTTTTCAAAGCAGATAAATTGTGACCAACGCCATCACCGCGACGCAATAGATTAAAAGAGCGAGTTAAAGGGGGTATATCCCAAACTGGATGAGTATCTGGAAAATGAGCATAAATAAAACTACGATCATTACGATGCAAATCTAAGTGACTACAAATCTCATGGCACCATCGCGCCGGATCATAATCTAGGGATGTGTAGCCATGATAAGGCCAGTGATAAATAAAGCGATCGAATCCCCGATGACTCCCATATGCCGGGGTAAGTCTATTGGCAGTAGATAGCGCTAAGGTATGAAATCCGTGATCCTGAAGAATCTCAGCCAACAAGGGTTGCGAGGGCATATAGGTTGGCAAAGTGGGATGATACGCACCGTGCCGAGATGTATACAACCCTGTAAAAAAACTTGCGGTTGTTGGCAGGGTCCACTCTCCAGTAGACCATGCATTACTGGCAAAAAACCCTTTAGCAAAAAACCTGTCAATATTTGGTGATACTTTCCCGCCAGGAAGTAATGAAGAATCTACCATCTCAAAATATGGTGTCATCCCATCCAAAACAATTACTAATACATGATTAATTAATTTTTTATGAACTAAATTTGGTTGGGCTAGTGTAGTCACCAATCGCGGATAAGATAAATATATTGGTCTGCTTGTTTTTATATAAAAACTTTCTAAAGTTCTTCGAGTCAAAGGTAAACGAATATCTAACCAGCATCTTGGCTTTAGATAATTATGATTAATACTTTCACCATCGGCGACAATGTAAACATAATCACTATCCGACCATTTATCAGCAGAAATAGCGAATTGCAGCACATCCCCAGAGCCACTTATAGTTGGCAAATGAGTAACCCCAGGGTTTAAATAGATAGCGGAACGACTATCATCTAAGTAGGTGATCGTATGTGCTTTTTTACCAATTTGGGAGAAATACAAGGTTTCAATAGGTGGAGCATCAACCAAAGATCCTCGCCAAAATTTTTGCGTTGATCGAGTTAAATAGATTCGCCGAAACTCTAACCATCCAGCCGGTATTATCCACCTTTTAAAAATTTCTCTAAAGGTATCTAGTATTTTTATCATGCAAGCCCGGAGAATGCTAGTATTGAATTCACAATCATAGAATGATCCACTTGATCATCATTATTATTAATGTTCAGATGTGGGTTGGTGGGAGGGGAATAAGGTATATCCATCCCGGACACATTCTTTAAAAGGCCAGCTCTGGCATTTTTATAAATACCCTTGGGATCTCGCTTCTCCAGTACTTCAAGGGAAACCTCCAAAAATACTTCAACATAATTTGATAACTCTTTTCGATTTCTAACCTGAACTTCAGGTGCAATTGTCATTGCACAACAAACAACTGGGATACCTTGGCGATCTAATAACTCACATAAGCGCCCAATCCGAATTGAGTTTAATCTTCTAGATTCTAAATCATGCCCAATCGAATTTCCAAGTACAGATCGGATTTCATCACCATCAAGCAATACGGCATAGCCAAACTTATTTTTTAGAATTGTCCAAACTAATTTACCAATTGTAGTTTTTCCAGACCCAGACAAACCACTTAACCAAATAACCAATTCAACATCCCTCAATAAGGCTTAGTTCCCCGGATAATAATAAATTTCCAGTCCATAAAAACATCTCCATCTCTTTCGTTTAGTCGATAAACCTTTTTAAAATGCTCATCTGCTTCCAAATGAAGGAGTCTAATTTCGTCAATCGCGCTCTGTTCCAAAGCTCCATTACGAAGCCAATTATTTAAACTAACTTGACGCATAAAGTGTGGGGTAACTAAAATATTTTCGAAGCCAGCTCTATCGAACATATTAATTAACTCAGCCTCGGAAAAAGTATGTCTTTTTTCTTTTAAAGCAAAAATTTGCTCATAACGTGCACGTGTCAGGTGATCAGGTGGCACCCCCTCACACAATACAAAATTACCGCCCGGGGCCATAACGCGAAAACTTTCTGCCATACCGGCAGAACAGTCTGCTACATGATGAAAAACCATTCGCGCTGTAACCATATCAAAATAATTATCGGGAAATTTCATATTTTCAACATCAGCCTGAATAAAACGCATACCTGCTCGATGTGAATTATTCGCTCTAGCTTGAACAAGCATCTCTTCGGAAATATCAATCCCAATAACCTCAGGAACGAAGTCAGCCAATGCACTAGCAACCACTCCTGGGCCAGTACCAATATCTAATGCCCGAGATCGTCTATTTGGCTCTGCAAAAAGAATCATTTTAGTCATAAGATCTTGGTTTTTTACCCATTCAAGATTAACGTAGGCTGCTGACCGACGATTCCATACATCATGCTGGTGTGCCTGCCATTCCTTATGTGTCATGTTTTCTTTTGAAAAAATTAAATCTTTATTAGTCATTTCTCTTCCACACTAAATTGCAAAATTTTTTATTAAGTTTGCCGTTGTTCAAGACCATACCACACTGGATCGGTTGCTACAAATGGCTCAACCAACTGCTTCAATTCCGGATGCGTATCAAGATATTCAATAATCTTTTGCAATGGAATAAGAGGCGCTAAGTTAGAAAATGTTTTATAAACAGCGCGACACAAAATTAAATCTTCAGGGTAATCAACTGTCAGCCTTAGATCAAGCCTTTGGCATTTTGGATCAGGCTTTAATATTTGAATTTTAAATAACTTTTGGTTAAATCTTGCATAGTTTGAACAAAATTCGCTTCGATCTGATTCTAAACCATCACGATGTGATATTTCTAAAGCGTCTTGTGAATAAATTTCAAATCCAGCGCCTTCAGGCACATGATCTAAAACAGTAATATCATTGCTTAGACGCACATGGCTCTTCCACGCCTCCTCCAATTTTGAGTAATCAAAAAATGGGCACTCTGTTGTAATTCGAAAAATATCCGTTGCACCCCCAAGTCGCCCACATGCAATCAACCTAGAAAGTACATCCTTTGGATCACCCATTACATAACGCAGGCCCAAATCTTTAGCAATATCTATAAAAACATAATTGGCACGTTCATCTGAAATGCCAAGGATTAATTCATCAAAAATTTGAAAAGATCTCAAGGCAGCAATAATTTGCGAAAGGATTGTAACGTCCTTATCAAGATTTTGAAGGGGTTTACCATACAGTCTTGTTCCATTAATGCGGCAAGCTAAGGCAGCGACCAATTTTCTCTTCATTCAATATCTTCTATGAAAAAAGCCTGATTTTTTAGCTTACTATTCCGAAGCCGTTGGCCAATAATTTTTTCTGAATCCTGAACAACATTACCCATAGCGGAGGTCCTCTTTAGCTCGAGATCAGTTTCTGAAATTAACTCACCAGCGGCTAAATCTCTGCGCGCAATCACATGTTTCTTCATTTTTCTACGATACTCATATTCAGATTGGCTCATTCCAAAGTCATTAGAGTTAACTGAGCTCCCAATAGCACTGCATGCGATTCTCATATTTTTACAATATTGGGCAAAATTATCAGGGTTTAATGCTGACTCATGATCTTCGTCTTTGCATACCGTTGCCGAAGTAATATGTTTCTCTAACACTGTAACTCCCATGCCAATAGCAATTGCAGAAAACCAACAACGCTTATCATCGTCTTCAGGCACATGATCAGCAAAGCCAATGTTACGCTCCGGAAAGTCTTTTTGGAAAACTCTAATTCGATCTAGCTGATTATCAGCAGACATTGTTGGATAGCCCTGAAAACCATGCATAATAATAAGTTCTTTATTACCTAGGATAGATACCGCTTCCTTTAGCTCGGATAAAAAGGTGCCGCCTGCCGACAATATAACCCTAGGTACTGAGGACGCTGCCACTGCTTGAAGTAATGGTTTGTTCAAGATATCAGTACTGTGCAATTTGATACCTTTTACTGAAAGCTCACATGCCAACCTCAAGCTTTTAATTCCAAATATATCTAGGTATAGATGGATACCCTTCTCCATGCATTTGCTAGCAACGGAGTGCCATTCTGCGTTACCCATTTCCAATCTAGTGAATAATTCATGATGGATATAGTCATTCGTACAGAGCTCATCCGAATATACTAATTGAAATTTAATAGCATCAGCTTTAGCCGCTGAAGCGAAGTCAACCAAATCAAGAGTCTTCTTTTTTGGATCACCAAGATAACCTTGGGCGGCCTCAGCTATTATTTCAAGCATTAAATTGCTCTCTCCGTACGCCCAAAATTAGCTGCGGATGACTTCGCAGCATTAATAATTGATAAAACATGTAAAGCTTGAATGACAGAAGTCATGGGGTCTTTATTGTATTTAATACAATCTAAAAAATGTTTCATCTCATCCATATACATATTATTCAATTGGTAACCAAGAGGATTTTTCCAGGCACTCCATTTTCCATGTTTGTTTGTGTAGCACGTTACTTCGTTTCCCATGTAATCCCAAATAGCGATTCCCTCGCTACCAGTTAAATGAATACGTCTTGCACATGGGCGCTGAAGATAATCAAGTTGTAATGTTCCAATGACACCTGAGCGTAATTCCATAGTAATACATACCAAATCCTCTGTATTAATTTCAATTGAGCCAGTTGTAGTGGAGCGACAATTTACTTTATGAGCCGATCCCAGCAACCAAGTAATGAGATCTATTTCATGATTATCTAATAGAATACCACCCCCGAGTTCAACACGAGCAGAATACATATCTCTATAATCTTCCCAAGGATGCCAATCTGGAAGATATTGTCCTCCAATCACCTGAAATGCCAAAATTTTTCCAATCTCACCTCCGTCTATTATTTCTTTTAATTTAATTGGTCCTGGATGAAACTTCCAATTTGACCCCATCATTAAACATTTTTTTTTTGAATTCAATGCTTGAAGCAATAAACCCGACGAATCATTCTTAGTTGCAAGAGGTTTTTCAACCAGAACATGTGATCCAGCATTAACTGCCATTAAACATTGATCGTAGTGAAATTCACTTGGACTTGCTACAACTACCATATCACAACCTAAAGAAAACCCGCTAGAGAGATCATCAACGACTTGAACATTCTTTAATTCCTGCAAAAATTCTTCTCTACGATCCTCTCTAGGATCAAATCCAACAACCATGACACCCAATTTCGATAAATTAATGGCGTGCCTTTTACCGATAGACCCTAGACCAATAATAAATGCTTTCATCTCTTTAATTTCTTGAAAAATAAAACCTTAATAACCAAAAGTCCCGTCACCAAAAAAATTCGCAACCCGCCACTAATGCTACCGAATCGTGATTTACCGTTAAGCCTGGGAAAACTGGTAATAGGCATCGAAAAAAGTCTGCCACCAGACAAAATAATTCGGGCTGCCAATTCCATGTTCAGGGATTTACCAGCAGACTCAAGATATGGTCTTGCCATATCAACCCTAAAAGCCTTCATTCCGCATAGGGGATCTTGAACCCCAATCAATCTATAGAATATCGCTGCGGCAACCCTCTCGGAGATTCGCGGCAGATTATTCCTCACACCAATTGCAATACTCGCGCCATTGCAAATTGCTCCATTAACAAGAGATGCGACCTCATTGGTAAGCAGCTGTCCATCGGCATCAAATGTAACTAGCCAACCAATCTTCTCACGCTCCATCAAAGCCTGAAATCCATCCCTAATTGAGGCTGAGTAACCTTTTGTTACATCATGAAAAACAATCAAATCACTATGCTCTAAAGCTATCTCTCTAGTTAAATCTGTAGAGCCATCATCAACAACCAAAGAACGCATACCAATCTCTTTTGCTGACGTTAATATACCGCGCAAAGTTTTTGCCTCGTTTAAGGCTGGAATCACTAGCCAAATTTCATTACTCATTAATCACATCTTCACGACGAAAATGTTCACCAAGATTACGGGCATGGAGCAGCTTCTTTCCAATTAACATATAAATCTGCCAAGGCTCAAAAGAATTTAGTGCATATGGGCGAAGAATCTCGATATCTTGTCGCCGTAAGATGTGTCCTTCAGGTAAATCTGAGGCTGCCCGCAAACTACGCCTTTGCAGAATAAAGGTATCACGCTCATTATCAGCTACTCGCTTTATTGGGGAACCTAATGCAACCTCAAGTTCTCGAGCTCTTTGAACCATTTCACACCAACTTATCGAATTCATGCTAAAAGCATGATCCGGTCCCACTCTCGAAACATCATCGGTAAAATGCTTTTCAATAACCCTGGCTCCCAAAGCTATAGCTCCAAGGACTGTTGTATGTCCCGGAGTGTGATCTGACAGTCCCAACACAACATCAGGAAACATGGTGGCGTAAGTTTTTAAGACATTTAGATTGACATATTTAAGATTTTCAATAGAACCAGTATAGTTTGTGTTGCACTGCATAAGACAAATTGGAACCTTATGAGAGCGTACCTCATCCATAATTCGAATAACATCATTTAACTCTGAAGCACCAGTTGCAGCAAAAATCGGTTTTCCTGTTAATGCCATTGCTCTGGCTATATCAATCCAACTAATATCACCAGATCCCAATTTGAAAGCAGGCACGCCAAGATCATTCAACTCTTGAACAGCCTCAAGATCATACGGCGATGAAAAAAAGTCAACCCCCAAATCATCTGCAACTTTTTTTAAAGTTTGATTCCAAGCTCTAGGCAATTCCGCATCACGGTAAACCTCTGCAACGGATTTTTGCCATTTTGCTTGGTGAGAAAGTTGCTTACCTAATGCTAAAAAACCAACATTACTGACAATCTTCTCAGCTTTAAAATGTTGAAATTTCACAGCATCTGCACCGCTCTTTGCGGCTAACTCAATTAAAGCCACTGCCCTAGCTAAAGACCCATCATGGTTAGCTGCGATATCCGCAATAAAATAGGTTGGATGATCATCGCCAATAAATCGACCAGCTAATTTAAATTTAGTCATAATAATCATTCTCCATAGTAGATACTATTTTACAAGACTAGGAGAATGCCAAACTGAACCAGTCGCGGCGGAGATTGCCTCTCTAGCAACAATAACGCTTGGGTCATATTGTTGAAATGGTTGAGGATCTCGTAACCAATTTTGAAGGGATGTCACGCCACTCAACAAGGGGGCTCGACCCGCCAAGGGCGATCTAGTCACCTCGCAGCTTGGATCATAGTAGGCAGCAGGTATTCCATAGTGATCGGCCATGTAAGCTACGGATGTAAAAGGCATACAAATTACAAGGTCTAATTCAGACAAAACCACCCATAAATTACTATCTGGCTCATGCATGATAAGTTGGCTATTTGGCAAAAGATTATTAAGATCAATATCACTCAAATGAACATTTTTATTCAAAATGCGCTTGCATTTTCTTATAAGGATAAAGTCATCACCCCACGCTTTGGTGGCACAAAAAATCAAATCGCTAAAAAATGATCTGCAATAATCAGGATGATATAAAGATTGCCCCAGGCCATTAAAAAAACGACGAATTGGAAGCTGCGGTGAAACATCAAAAACACCAATCCTAATTACCTTATTTGCTCCTCTAAATTTTTTACCATCTAAGGAAAAAATTGATTTCTGTTCAAAATGTGCCTGACGACCGTAATGCACTACCCCAACCACAGGCAATTTTTCTTTAGAATAACCCGACCTCAAAAACTCATCCTGCATTTCTTGCGACCACATACCAATCCTATCAGCTGCAATAAATCTAATTTCTGGCTCCAATTGACTCACGCCGACGCGACGATCTGGTTTTAATTCAGAGTAATAAGCAACATTTGAAGAATAAAATAACATCATAGTTTTAATGCCATACTGATGACCCATAACCGACACCGGGGGCTCAGCTCCAATAACATTATTACCGTAAATCACAGCTACAGGCGAATCACTAATAAACCATAGCCTTGATCCTGGCAAATCAAGTAGAAGATCTGCTAAGAGTAAACGACGTCGCCAATTAAGAAAACTAATAATATCTAAATATACTAATCGCAGCTGTTGGAAAAATGCACTGATAACTAATTTTAAATTCGGCCTATACCTTAAAGCCAGTCGTGATCGAGTGTAATAGATACCGTCTGGTAATTTAGATGGAGATTTGGCTCCCTGAACCATAATTTCAAAAGAACTTTTTTCACCTTTGGCCTCTATCAAAAATTCGAGTAGACTGAACTTGTTAATACCAACCTCATCGAGTTCAGTGGCAGTAGCATTTAACCAAGTAATATAGGGACGTTTTGTGCCTTGAGATTGTTTTGGCAGACTTATTAGCTTAAATAAACTCAAAATAACAGCTAAATGCCTTGCCATTAGCTTTAGCGCCCCAATCAATGAGCTCACATAATAAATTAAGTTAGATGCCCAGTTAAGTCGATAAAGCGTGCCATCCATTTCTGAAAGTAAATCACAAATTAACTCCTTCGGTAGATCTGTTACTAGACCCACAGACTGTCTTTCACCAGAAGCCTTTAAAATTTTTACATACTGGCGAAATTGATTTAATTGTCGACCAAGATCAAGAAAAAAATGTTGGCACGCTAAACGCTCTAATTTTTCTTTGTTAATATTTTCAGTTAGAGAAATTTCATTAAATAGCTGTTTCCAAGCATTTTTTTTTCTTTCAGCTTCCAGAATAATAGCATTATCTTCTTGACCCCAAATTGAATCTTTAAACGAAAAACTATTTAGATCAGATTCTTCTAGATCAGCCGCCCATACAAACATTGATTTTGAATTTCTGAAGAATATTGCTGCGACTCTCTCTAACCATGGGTAAGAAGATTGAATAATAACGCCTGTATGTGCTACCATTTCAGCTGACTTTTCTTTATAAAACCTTTTTCTATAAAAGAGTTAAACCAAAAGTGAACTAAATTCACAGGCATACAAAGGTCATTCGCCAGGACTTCAACACTACGTTTTCCATCAAGTGAATACATTATTTTTAAGAAAGCCTCCCACTGATCTTTTTTCTCTGGATTACGATACCAATCTGGATAGAGCCCATTCTCAGCTAAACACACCGGACCTCTCGTTAAATAATTAGGTATGTAGTCACTCTCAACTCGATCTAAAAAAAGACACATAAAATCAATTGCCTCCTTGATTTTGTGACAAGAAATAAGATCTATATTGTCATCACTTGTATGATATTCAGGATAAGGAAAGCGGGTGATAGAAATCATAGGTATGTCGACCCCAGGGGAATCAAAAACCTTTTCATCATTTGAGGCAGACTGTAAAAATGCTGCGGTACGAAATTCACAGCCCATATCAACTAAAGTTGACTTAGCCACCTTATCCCAATAACTGTTACCAGAACGACTGAATTGTAAGCAAAGAGAATTTTCATTGCCTAACATCTCCAAAAAGAGACCGCCTATGGCGCGCTCAATCACGTCTTCATTATTTGCCAGATAAGCCACAGACCCAATTGTCTCTGGCAGCCAAAGAAACCTGTATGTATATTTTAGAGAACTTTTTTGACGTAGATATTTTACCAAGGCTAATGCCACAGCTGCTCCGCTGATTGAGTCATTAGCTATTGATGGGTGGCAAATATTTGTACAAATTATGAATTCTTTTTCTGATGCGCCAGGTAAAGTTAATGTTCCAATCTTTAAACTTCCGGGTAGTTCATCCGCAATTATATTTACCCTAAGACGATCGTATTGTAAGATTTTGTTGCGTATGGATTCTGGTAAACAAAAACCCCAATCTCGGTTATAAAATCGAAATACAAAAGGAATTGCATTAGGGCGGTCCTGAGCAGAATATAAATGTGGAGCCAGCTCTTTAGCAGTCAACTCGCCCGAAAAAGACAGACTGTAATTCACTGTGGCCAATGGATGTGATGTTCCATCCCAAAGTAATTCACCGGTCTTTGCATCTTCAATTTTCGATTCCTGAAGCTGCCATTCATTTGGGATGCGCCAAGTCCAAACTTTTTGACCAGAAGGATAGCTACTAATAGATAACCCTTTTCCCAGAGCGTCGCCAATTATCTTTAACGCCAGATCGTTATCGGGATGTACAAGAGTTCGGGATAAAGGTGTCAACCTTTTTAAGAGATCCATAACCTCATTAATTGCATTTTCCAACATATGTTTCCATCTATAAAAATATAAAAAAGATTTTAATAGTACGTTATTTGAAGTTTAATTCTGTTTCGATTAATCATATAACGAAAAATAATAAAGAGCGCTGCCTCAAGTCTCTTAAGTTCTCGCAATTGATCTAAAGCCAAAAACACTGCTCCTTGGTTACAATCAAAGTAGGACTAAGTTTGTGTACATGCATCAAATATTGTTAATCCGTGTAATCGCCTGCTGAAATAAAATCTGATTAGAACCATCGTCTGAAAGTACTAAAACTGTTTTGGAAAATGCAGGCATAATAGAGCCACAAACGCGTTCCCGAACCACCAAAATGAATTACGGAAGTTACAAAGAATGCTATTGCACTCTTTTTCTTCAAATAAGTCATGGGAGCATTTAAGGTTTTACCAAGCAAGAGCACTTATTTTATATGAGCAACTGATAGAGATGAGTTTAATTTCTTTTAATAATTAAACTTATGTGGTTGATTTATATGGATAAGTAAGTCAAATACTAAGGTATGCGGATTACCTCTAATTCGAGACTGTTAGCTGATTTTGGCCCAACTCTGCGAAAACTTTTAGATTCTCCTCAATTTTTTAGAGCGCCCGTCTTTAAGAAGTGTTTCGGCAGCCTGTAACACAGTAGTTGCTTGAGGGGGGCTCTTAAAATCGCCAAAATTAGCAATATAACTACTCCAATACCCCTCCGTCTTCCACCTTGGAGAATCGCAGTAAATCTCGATCGTGGGCATACTTAATACAGAAGCCAAGTGGGTTAAACCCGTATCTACACCGATCGTGAGCGCAGCATTTGCTACCAAAGAATAAGCCTCCTTAATCGAAAAGGCTTTTGGCACAATTGCTTCGGGGACTTGGCTTGCCATGAACATGCTGATTTTCATTTCTTCTGGGCTGCCCCAGGGAAAAAGGACTTGGTAACCCTGTCTAGATAATGCTTTGCCCAATTCAATCCAGTTTCCACTGGGCCAGCGTTTGGCCGCCCGTGCCGTTGAATGAAAACACACTATATAAGGAATCGCTTCACCATTTGGCTGCATTTTTAGGCCTTCAATTGGTAGTGGTACTAGCTGCTTGATAAAGGTGGATGGGTAAAAGAGTGGTGGCTCACTGTACTGATCAATTAAGGGCCAATCAAGCGCTGAGCACATCACTCGGCGAGAGCGATCAATTACATGGCATTGAACGGGGACGTGTACCCATTGCGTATAAAAGATCCTGGCCATCGGCTCATAGCCCGAATGCTCCGTTGCATTCCCCAGCCCACTGACGATCGCATAATTAGACTTCTTCGCCAAGGCGCACACCAAGGCTGACTTTAAAAGTCCTTGGGTTTCAATCACAATATCGTAGGTCACTGACTGTAATAATTTACGCATTGCAAAAAATTCTTGCCAGGTTCGAATCGAGAATAGATTCTTTTTCCAGCGCCGAAAGGCTATTGGAATAATTCGGTCAATTCCCCGAAAAGACTCTGTTGTTTTGAGCGGTTCCAGTAAAGGGACGTACGCCTCTTCTATAATCCAATCGATTTGCGCATCTGGCAAACGCTTACGTAAATCCCAAACGATCGGTAGGTTATGCAAAACATCCCCCAGGGATGATAATTTCACCAACAGAATTTTTTGGGCTGAATCTGCCGGTTCAAGGGGCTGAAATGAATGGTGCTGACTGGTCATTTCAGCATTATCGTATTTTTTATAATGAGCCTAAGAAGATTTGGCCATTAAAGAGTGCTGCCTAGAATTTTGGAGCATCATCCCATGCGAGACCGGCAATGTCTTTGGCATTGAGTATTGCGTGTTGACCCTGCGGCAGCGGCCACTTAATCCCAACAACTGAGTCAGACCATGACAGGCAAACTTCACTGCTGGGGTCGTAATAGTCGGTGGTCTTGTAGAGAAACTCAGCCGTCTCCGATAAGACTAAAAAGCCATGCGCAAAGCCAGGAGGCACCCAAAGTTGTTTGTGGTTCTCAGCTGAAAGTTCCAGACTTATCCATTTACTAAATGTGCTTGAGTGTTTTCTTAAATCAACCGCCACATCATAGACCCTTCCAGCAGTCACTCTCACTAATTTACCCTGGGTGTGCTGAAGCTGATAATGTAAACCCCGCAGAGTCCACTGCCTAGAAAAAGAATGATTGTCTTGAACAAACTGAACATCTAAGCCAGTTGCACT
>Ga0214921_10001578_pt1 | contig 38536 bp, 37 predicted proteins | sample LL1505_MetaG_FD_177992 | JGI IMG/M metagenome (GOLD analysis project Ga0214921, IMG submission 177992) | Freshwater microbial communities from Lake Lanier, Atlanta, Georgia, United States - LL-1505 | ecosystem: Environmental > Aquatic > Freshwater > Lake | place: USA: Georgia | collected...
AATCATCAAGTTTTACGTCAACAAGGTTTCTTAACCAGAGACTCCCGAGTAGTTGAAAGAAAAAAATACGGCTACAAAAAAGCCAGAAAAGGTCAGACCTATCGCAAAAGATAGTTTGATTTTTTTTTGGAAAATAGAATTTATTGAAACAATAAAAAGCCTCTACCTTTATTTAAAAGGTAGAGGCTTTTTTAATTTTAACTCTGGTTTTCGAGCCACAAATTTCCGAGTTCTGGTTGCCGACACTACCCCGGCCGTTTCACGGCCACCCCTTCTACAAGAAGGGGAATTTGCCCCAGTTCTGCTTGGCCGACACTACCTTTCTAAACTTTTATTTAATGTCTAAATTGTTGCTTTGAACATCGCGGAAAAAGTTGACTTCTTCTTGGCTTTCATCAAAACTGATGCCGGCAGAAATTAAGGCTAACTTACTCATTTGTAAAGCTGTTTCAAGGCTTTTTACCACTACATAATTTGCTCCGATTTTTTTGAGGCGGGTAGACTTATTGAGAGATTCGGCCTTGGTAATTAAGTTGATGTTTGGAAAGTTATCATTTAAAAAGCGACTAATTTTTAGACAAGCAATTTCATCGTCAACAGAAATCACAACTGCTTCACATTGTTTAATGGCAATATGATTTAAAATTTCTAGATTTAAAGAATCGCCGTAGTATATGTTGTAGCCGTTTTCTTTTTCTTTTTTAACGATTGTTGGATTATGTTCTAAAATTAAATAGTTGATCTTTTTTTTATCTAAAATATGAGCAATTATTCTGCCTATTTTAGAAAAACCAATGATAATAATATGTTTTGAAATGTCGCCAACTTCATTTTTTAATTTATTATCTTTTAAAACTTGCTTAGTGTTAATGCTATGCCTGATTTTGTTGCCAATAATATATAAAAGTGGAGTAAGAGCCATAGTAAAAGTGGTGGTGGTCATTAAAAACTCTGACAAATCGTTGCTTAAAAACTTTTGTTGCACAGCAATTAAAAACACAACGAAAGCAAATTCGCCACCTTGCGACAAAAGTAGGCCAGTTTTGATGGCAACCGCTAATGGCAATTTAAATATTCTTGATAATAAAACAATTATGGCTGTTTTAAGTAAAATCAAAGACAACGAAGCAACAGCGATATAAAACCAACTTTTTATCAGAAAATCATAGTCAAAAGACATGCCAATGCTCATAAAAAACAAGCCTAACAACAAAGATTTTAAAGATAAAATTTCTTCTTCTACTCGATAGCGATATTCTGTTTCTGCCACCATTAAACCAGCAATAAAAGCACCCAAAGCCGAAGACATATCGAGTAATTGACTTATATAGGCAGAGCCCAAAACAATCAACAAAGTAAGGCTTAGAAACAAAACATCGTTTTGCGATTTGGCAATCAAGCGATAGATTGGTCTTAGACACAATCTGCCGAAAGCAAAAATAATAATCATGGTAGCAATAGCCTTAAGAAATGCCATAAATAAAGCAGGCATTAAATTGCTACTTTCTTTTGCCAAAATTGGTAAAAGCACTAAAATTGGTATCACTGCTAAATCTTGCATTAAAAGCACAGAAAAAGCTAATTTGCCTATTTTGCTGTTTTGTTCGGATTTTTCTTGAATAATTTGCACCACAATGGCGGTTGAAGACATTGCTAAGGCGACACCGATAACAATTGAGGTGTTGATGTTTATTTTTAGCAAAAAATAACAAATAATAAAAATTGCCACAGAAGTGCTTAACACCTGTAAACCGCCAAAGCCCAACACATATTTTTTCATACTGGCTAATTTTGCCAAAGTGAATTCTAGGCCAATAGCAAAAAGCATAAAAACAATACCAAGCTCTGCTACAGATTTGGTGGTGCCGATGCTAGAAACAATACCAAAACCAAAAGGCCCAATGGCAGTGCCAGCAACTAAATAGCCCAAAGCTGGGCTAAGTCTTAGTTCTTTAAAAATAACCACCACTACCAAAGAAGCTAAAAGCAAAACAATAATGTCGTGTAAAAAAGAAAGATTGTGCATGGTGTGTAGTGATAAAGTTTATCATGGGACTGTCATCAGAAAAGTCGCATTATACCATTTGCACTAATTAAAATCACATTATAACAAAATATTTTTGAGATAAAAACTTTAAAAAACTATTGCCTGTATATCCATACAGGCAGAGGCTTTTTGAAGCTTTTTAGCCAAAAAGATAAAGTTAGAATGTGAAAAACCATAAGATTATTTTAATTAGTGGAAATGATATTATATCAATTATGATGATTAATAAACAAATATTCAAGAAAAAAATGCTATTATACCATTTCAATTTTAAATAGCGGAAATGTTATAAGTTCTCTTAAAAAAACACTTTACATCTTATAAAGATGGTTTATAAATTATTAGCTATAATCATTAACATAATTTTATGACTATTTTATCTGATAAAACCATAACGCAACTGGTTAAACAACACAATATGATAGAGCCTTTTGTTGAGCAACAAATAAGGTTTAATCAGGCAGGAGAAAAAATTATTTCTTATGGTAATTCTTCTTATGGCTACGATGCCAGAGTTGCCGATGAGTTTAAGGTTTTTACTAACATCGATTCTGCTATTGTTGATCCTAAAAATTTTTCTGAAAATAGTTTTGTGAATAGAAAAACCGATGTTTGCATTATTCCGCCCAATAGTTTTGCTTTGGCAAGAACGGTTGAATATTTTTCTATTCCAGAAGATGTTTTGGTAATTTGTGTTGGCAAATCAACCTATGCAAGGTGTGGCATTATTGTTAATGTAACCCCACTTGAGCCTGGTTGGGAAGGGCATGTTACTTTAGAATTTTCTAATACCACACCTTTGCCTGCCAAAATTTATGCTTTTGAAGGTGCTTGTCAATTTCTATTTTTTAAAGGCGATCTGCCTTGTCTTAACCCCTATAACAAAAGGCAGGGCAAATATATGAAACAAACAGGGGTTACTTTACCAAAAGTATAAAAGTATAATATATGTTCTTTTTGTTAAAAAATTTTAGCACCATTCTTTTTTTGTTTGCTTGTTTTTGTTGTCAAATAGCAAAAGCCAACACTAATCAACCAAACTCTCAAGCAGAAAATGTTGCTCAAAATTATGTAACTTTACCAACTTATGGCACTCAAGACTTAATCAACACTTTAAATGTTCCTGTCAATCCCAATAGTTTTTTAGCGGAAAATCAACAAATCAATAACAATTTTAATCAAAATTTATTTAAAATAAACACAGAAGAAAGCCTTTTAAACAAAATTTATGCCCAAAAAAAATCAGAAGCTCTCGATCCATACATTGTTATACAAACTCCAAAAATAGAAACCGAATTCAACAAAAAATTATCACCTTACGAGCCAAAAACTCCCACACCAGCGAGATTTTTTTTAACCGACCTATCTATGCCAGAAAACTTTGGCAAAACCAATAATTTAGCTAAAAAAACCGGCTCTTTTTATCGAGCTTTTGGTGAGATTATTTTTATTCAAGGCAATATTTCTGATTCTTTTGGAGTGCCAATTAGCAATGTGGTGGTCGAAATTTGGCAAACCAATTCGGCAGGAAAATATCATACTTTACTAGAAAAAAACAGCGAATTTTTTGATAAATATTTTAATATGTCTGGGCGAACCATAACCGACAATTTAGGTAATTATCATTTTATTACCGTGATGCCCGGAAGCTATTCTGGCAGGGCTCCGCACATTAATTTTAATGTTTATCATCCAAAGTTTGGCAAGCTTGAAACTGAAATGTATTTTATTAATCACCCGCAAAATCAAACCGATTATCAATATCTTGCCTATACAAATCAAGAACGAGATTTGCTTACCGCCGATGTTCGCACTATTGATTTTATTGATCCAGAAGCCATAAAATTATGCACTTTTAACCTTGTTATGAAGGGTATTCATCAATTTAAAAAATTCTAAATAATGCAACATAAATCGCAAAGACAGCTCCAAATGGGCGAAAATCTCAAAAGAATTTTGGCGGAAATTTTTTTGAAAAATAATTATTCTTCAATGAACGGCAATATCACCACAATTTTAGAAGTAAGCATGAGTCCCGATTTAAAAAATGCTAAAGTATTTATTGATGTTTTTGGCAATAATGCCCCTCATATTGTTGAAAAATTAAATAAATTAGTTCCTAATATTCGCCATCAAATCGCCAAAAAACTTACTGCCAGAACGATTCCCGAATTATCTTTTGTGCTTGACGAAACTTATAAAAATGCCAATCATATTGAGCAATTGTTAAAACAAGAAAATCCCGATTTAAAGCCCCAAAATAAACTATGAAACAACTCGCTATTCTAGGTTCTACCGGCTCTATTGGTTATAGCACTTTAAGTTTGGTTAGGCAAAATCCTCATCTTTTTGCGGTAAAATGTTTGGTCGCTCAAAACAATTGGCAATTACTTGTCAAACAAGCTATTGAATTTCAGCCAGAGGTTATTGTTATTGAAAACGAAGAACATTTTGCTTGCTTAACACAAGCTACACCAGAACATATAAAAGTTTTGGCAGGTAAGCAAGCGATGCTTGATGTTTTAAAAAATAAATATCATCTGGTAATTTTAGCCATTGTTGGCATTGCTGGTTTGTTGCCAACCATCACCGCAATCAAAGCTGGCAACGATCTTGCTTTGGCAAACAAAGAATCTTTAGTTTGTGCTGGTAATTTAATTATGAGCTTGGCAAAAACTCACAACACTAAAATATTGCCACTTGATTCCGAGCACAATGCTTTGTGGCAAATTTTTCAAAACAATGAAAAAGATATAGCCAGCATTGTTCTTACTGCTTCTGGTGGCCCTTTTTTAAATTTTACTGGTGACATCAAGCAAATCACCAAAAAACAAGCAACCCAACATCCAAATTGGCAAATGGGCGAAAAAATATCAGTTGATTCGGCGACAATGGTAAATAAAGGGCTCGAAGTGATTGAGGCTTATTATTTATTTCCGCAAGTGCAAGCTTCGCAAATTGAAGTGTTGATTCACCCTCAATCAATTGTGCATGCTATGGTTCATTATATCGACGGTGCCAGCATTGCTATGTTAAGCAAGCCTGATATGCAAATTTCTATCAGTTATGCTTTAAATTTTCCGCATCGAGTTTTGCAACCGCAACAAAAATTAACTCTATCGCAATTGTCTAATTTGCAATTTTTAGCGGTTGATGAAAAAAAATATCCAGCATTTAAATTATGCCAACAAGCCCTACAGCAACAAGAGTCGGCTTTAATTGCTTTAAATGCCAGCAACGAAGTGGCGGTGGCTAGTTTTTTGCAAGAAAAGTTAGCTTTTTGGCAAATACCTTTGGTAATTGAGAAAACTCTCAATGCCATCAAAACAAGCAATTATTCTTCTCTTGAAGAAATATTGGCAATAAATCAACAATCTGTTGCATTGGCAACAAAAATTATTACTACATTATGAGTGCTTTAGTTTCTGTTATTTTACATAATTTTTTATCATTTTTGGCGATTATGTCAATAATTGTTTTTCTGCACGAATTTGGGCATTTTATTGTTGCCAGATTATGCAAGGTTCGGGTGCTTGAATTTTCTATTGGCTTTGGCAAAAAACTTTTCGGCATCACCGATAAACACGGCACCGAGTGGCAAATCAGGTTGCTTCCTTTTGGTGGTTTTGTAAAAATGTATGGCGATCGTAATATGGCTTCTTTGCCAAATTCCGATCAGTCTATCGAACTAAAATCGGCAAAAGATGCTTTTATCAACAAAAATGTTTATCAACGAATCGCCATTGTTATTGCTGGTCCTGTGGCAAATTTTTTATCTGCTATTGTTATTTTAACTATGCTTTTTAAAGTTTACGGTATGCAACAAACCAGCACTTTGATTGATAAAGTTCTCGAAAATTCTCCTGCTCAAATTGCTAACATAAAAATTAACGATCAAATTTTGGCAATCAATAACAAAAAAATGCAAACTTTTGCTGATGTTGCCAATTTTATTGCCATCAGCACCGAAAAAGAGTTGATTTTTACAATATTGCGAGATAATCAAACAATCGATGTTGCGGTTAAGCCAATTTTGCAAGAGAAAAAAAACTATTTCGACGAAGTTCATAAAGCAAGATTTGTTGGCATCGGCTCTTCTCACACACAAACTATCACTTTTTCTTGGCTTGTCAGTTTTAAACAAGGAATAATCGAAACTTACGATCTTTCTGCCACCATTTTGCTAGGAGTGAAACAGCTTCTTTTTGGGCAAAGATCAATCACCGAAATTAATGGTCCAGTAAAAATTGCTAAATATTCTGGCAAAACTGTGCAATATGGCATGGTTGCCGTGTTGTGGTTTGTTGCCCTTATTTCGGTAAATTTGGGCATTATGAATCTTTTGCCAGTGCCAGTTTTAGATGGCGGGCACTTGCTTTATTATGTTTTGGAGGCTATTTTTGGCAAGCCAATTCCTATGAAAATACAAGAATTCGGCAATAAATTAGGAGTTAGTTTTTTGTTTTTTTTGATGTTAATGGCAACATACAACGATATCACAAGTTTTTTTAAAATTTAGGGAAGTAATTTTATATGGGAATTAACAATCCAAATTTAGTAAAATTGTTAAAACAATTTGAAACATATGAATTAAGTATAGAAAATCCAGAATCAGGAAGGATAGAATTTATTATTCCATATAATTCTTGTTTTGGTCAAATTTTAAACAACCCAAAAGTTAAAGATTTTTTAGAAAAAGAAGATGATAAATGGCAAAAATTATTAACTCAAAAAGATTCGCAGAGCCCAGCTTTTGCTGATCTTGCTAGACTTTCTGAAATAACCGTTTATAGCGGAGTGAAAAATTTGCCAGAACATTTTAATAGATATCTTGTTTTAGAACGCCAAGCCTCAAAATATTTAAATAATAATGGATCAGTTCCAACTGAATATCTTACCATTGCTTCGGCATCAAAATTTAGTAAAAATCGTAATTTTCGTTTTGGTGAATCTGGATTATTTTTTAAACCAACCTGTTCTTTTCTATTTGGTAAGCAAGATTTTGGTAGTTTTGGTGTTGGAGATGCTCTAAATCCTAGAAGTGCATTTCAAAATTATAACGAAAATAAATTTAAAAGAAACAATTTATATTTTGATTTAAATTCCATTGCAAAATCATTAAGTGCTAATTATTATCGAAACAGCACAGATCCTGATTTAGAAGATGCTAGAGAAAAATATGCAAAGCAAAAAAATAAGATAAGTAATAACTGTTTTTCTAAAAGCTTTTCTTTTCTATATCAACAAGAAAGAGAACTTAATAGAAAAATCGCTAAATCTAGAGGATTTGTTAGATTATCTAAAGGGTTCGCTAGATTATATGATGAAGAAGCTGAATATAACGAAATGCATCTACCAGCAACTATATTGCTTGCTGAAGGTTTGTTTAGTTTAGATTGTTTAACAGAAAATTCATTAAAACAATATAAAACAATTTATAACTTAAAAGAATTTTTAAGTTCAAATGAAAATATAACACAAAGCCAATTAGATATTTTTAAAATTCCTGCGGATCCCCTTGAATCAAATGGGCTTGAATTGTTAAAAGAAAAATGTTTGAAAATAAGAAATGATTTTCTTGAAAATACAGCGAAATATTTTCAAGATATTACGGCAAGTCATAAAAAAAGAGTGCGAGATTTGATAGAAAAAAATCAAATAGAAGAAGCGATAGTTTTGGCTTTGCAAAGTGATTATTTTCAAAAATTTACTACAAAAGAAGGAATTCAACAACAGTTAAAAAAACCGCTTGATATAAAGATTTTTAATAGCAAAACTAATGAAGTTGAAGATATTTTGCAAGAAACCGTATTGCGATTAGTAGGAAAAATAGATTTAGTTAAAAAGATAATTGAAGATGACAAAGTAAAAGTAATAGATAGAGAATCTTTGAAAAATATTTTTAAAAAGGCTGATTTAAGAGAAATTATCAAATATTTTACCGAAAATGATGAAATAGCTTTTCCTCCAGAAGCAATTGATAATGGTCAAGTCAACTTAGAAAAGTTATTGAAAATAGAAAATTTACAAGAGTTTTTTAAGCCATTTTTTGATTATTATGATGAAAAATTAGATAATATTAAACAAAAAGAGAAAAAGATAAAGTTTTTTACGGCACCGATTTTTTTAGCTGGAACGGCTTATATTGGTATTGCTATTGCAGCTCCTCCTACTGCTCCATTATTTGCAACAATTGGAGCTTTATTATCTGTGGCATCTGTAGCGATTGCTACGACATGTAAAGTTTCTTATTTAATTGAAAAAGAACAGTTAAAAGAGTTAAAAGAAGGTAGGCCAGAAATCAATAAAAAACAAGCTTTTGCAAAAATTGTTGGAAAATGTTATAATTCCTTCACTTCTTATTTTATAAAACAAGCATCACAACCAGCGACATCTCTAGAAGCCACAACCATTGGAGTAGTATTTGTAGAAGAAGATTCGCTATTTAGATCTATATAAAATTTGTAGAATTAAATTTAACCATTTCTTAAAAAGAAAAACAAGAAAATTTCTTGAAAATTGAGTTTGCTTGGTTTAAAATAGTTCTTTTATAACATTTTTAACAAAATATTTTTTATGGTCAAAAAAGCCGATACCACTCAATCTATCAAAGGCAAAAATAAAAAAACTGGCAAAAAAACTGTTTTAAAAAAATTAATTACCGAAAAAAACCTATCCAACCCCAACAAAAAAGCCACCAAAACAGTTGCTGTAAGCATTAAAAGCTCTATTCTTTCAGAAAAATACCGCCTTATTCAGGGTATTTCAATTAGCAATATGCGTTCAAAAAGAGATGATAATAAAAAAGTTTCCAACACTATTTCTAGCAAATTAAAAAAATTGCTTACCATCGGCAAAACACAAGGCTTTATCACCTTTGAACAAATTGTTGAAAGCACCGAAATTACTCCTGAAACAAAAAAATTTAAAAAAATACTTAATATTTTAAAAGAATTTAAAATTCAAATTATCGAAAAAGAAGAAGATCTCGAAAAACTCAGCGAAGAAGGTGTTTTGGGTAGAGACGAAGAAAAATCACAAAAAAGAAGTGAAGATTCGGTTAAAACCTATTTAAAATCAATGAGTAATGTCAAATTACTCAGCCGTGACGACGAAGTTTCTATCGCAGTAAGAATCGAAGAAGGCAGAAATAAAATCATCAATACTTTATATCAAAGCCCCATCATTATGAGGCACTTTATTGAGTGGTATAATGGCCTTTCTAACGGCACTTTGTTGCTTCGCGACATCATTAGAATAGACGAAACCTACAACTCCGAATTAGAAGAAATAATCAAAAGCAACGACCAGCAAATAAATCAATTCGACACCAGTGTTGAAGATGTTTCGGTAATTATCGAAGAAGAACAGCTTGATAACTCTGATTTGGTAGAAGAAAATATGTTTGAAGATGAAGAATTACAAGAAATAGACGAAAGCACCACTTCTTTTGTGTCGATGGAAAGAATCTTAATGCCAAAAATGTTAGAGATTTTTCAAAAAATAGCGGTAGTTTGTCAAAAAATTATTGATAAATCAGAAAATAAAACTCCTTTACAAATCAAGCAAGATAAAGAAATTGACAAATTAAAATTAGAATTTCAAAAACTTTGTAAAGAAGTAAGTTTTAACGATATATTAATTAAAGCTTTGGTCGATCAGCTTTATGAGGCTCAACAAAAGCTTTTATCTATCGAAATAGAATTGCTAAAATATTCTCAGTCTTTTCAAATTGATAAAATAGATTTTTTACGTCATTATCAAAATTTTAACCAAAATTGGCTGAGCTATATCAGCAAAATAACTGCACCGAAATGGCAAAAATTCTATCAAGAAGGTAAAGAAAAAATTAAACATTCTCTCGAAAGAATTGCCAAATTTAACAAAATTATGGGTTTAGAAATTGCCGATTTCAAAAAAATGATTAGCGATCTTCGCTTTAGTCAAGAAGCCGAAGCAAAAGCAAAAAAAGAAATGATAGAGGCAAATTTGCGATTGGTGGTTTCTATTGCCAAAAAATATACCAACCGAGGCCTACAATTTCTCGATCTTATTCAAGAAGGCAATATTGGTCTTATGAGAGCTGTTGATAAATTCGAATACAAAAGAGGCTACAAATTTTCTACTTATGCCACTTGGTGGATCAGGCAAGCCATCACCAGAGCAATTGCCGACCAGTCTCGCACCATCAGAATTCCTATTCATATGGTTGAAACCATCAATAAAATTGTTAAAACATCAAGGCAACTCACCCAAGAACTTGGCAGAACTCCAGATGCTCAAGAGGTTGCCGACAAACTATTGATGCCTGTCGATAAAGTGCGAAAAGTGTTAAGAACTTCAAAAGATCCTGTAAGCCTTGAATCTCCATTATCTGGCGACGACGAAGAAAGTGTTTTGGGTGATTTTATCGAAGATAAAACTGCAGTTTTGCCTTTTGATGCCGCCTCTAATTCAAAACTAAAAGAACTCACTTCGCAAATTTTATCTTCACTTACTTCTCGCGAAGAAAGAGTGCTGAGAATGCGATTTGGCATTGGTATGGTTTCTGACTATACTTTAGAAGAGGTTGGCAAACAATTTTCGGTTACCCGAGAAAGAATCAGGCAAATAGAGGCAAAAGCTTTAAAAAAATTGCAACATCCTAAACGAGCAAAGTTGCTGAAGAGTTTTTTACAAGATGCCTAATTTTCCGCTTACTATTGCTATTGATGGCACCGCTTCTTCTGGTAAAGGAACTTTATCAAAAATGCTCGCTTCGCACTTTTCTTTGCCCTATTTAAACACTGGCGCTATTTATCGAGCAATTGCTTTTCGAATTGCCAACAACAGTATTTCTGCCCACATTACGGTTGAAAATTTTTTTCTGCATCTTGAAGATTTGTGTTTAAATCTTACCGCTTCTGAGCTCGAAAATCCACATATTTTTGTTGAAGATATTGGTTTGCTTGCCTCTGTAATTGCTAAAAATAAACAATTAAGACAGCATCTTTTGTTGTGGCAACAGCAATTTGTTGAAAACTCAATCATCACTCACAATGGCTGTGTGCTCGATGGTCGAGATACCACCACCGTTATTTGCCCGCAAGCTCGTTATAAATTTTTTATCACCGCTAATTTAAAAACAAGGGCAGAAAGAAGGCAAAAACAACTCTCGCACCTTGATTTTAATGAGGTTTTTTTGCAACTAAAACAGCGAGACGAAAACGATTTTAATCGCAACATCGCTCCTCTAAAAGTTGCTTATGATGCTTTTATAATCGACAACTCTCATCTTGACATTAACCAAGGCTTTATGCAGGCTTTGTCCTTAATTATCCTAAATTATGAATTTAATTCCTATCAAAAACTGTTTAATTTCGGTTTCTAATAAAACTGGCTTGCTAGAATTTGCCAAGTTTTTAGTTCAAAATAACATCAACATTATTTCTACTGGTGGCACTTTTAATTTGCTAAAACAACACAACATTAAGGCTTGCGAAATAGCCGATTTTACTGGCTTTCCAGAAATTCTCGATGGTCGAGTAAAAACTCTGCATCCCAAAGTGCATGGCGGTTTATTGGCAATTCCTAACAATGCAGAGCATCAAAAACAAAGCCAAGAAAATAATCTAGAAAGCATAGATTTGTTGGTGGTAAATTTATATCCTTTCGTAGAAACCGTAGCCAAAACCAACTCTAGCGAAGAGATTATCGAAAACATCGATATTGGTGGGCCTGCCATGATTCGTTCTGCTGGTAAAAATTTTGCTTTTAAAACAGTAATAACCGACCATCAGCAATATTTTTTGTTGCAAGAAGAGTTGCAAAAAAACAACTTCTGCACTAGTTTGGCTTTTCGTCAACAAATGGCAGCCCAAGCTTTTGGCAATATTGCTACTTACGATTTAGCAATTGCCAATTGGTTTAGCCAACAAAACACACAAACTTTACACATTTCTTTTTCTTTAAAACAAACCTTGCGATATGGCGAAAATTCTCACCAAAAAGCTTGGCTTTATAGCGATAATTCTACATTTGGTTTGGCGAATGCCCAAGTTTTGCAAGGTAAAGAATTAAGCTACAACAACTACAACGATGCCGAAGCGGCTTTGTTGTTGGTTGGTGAGTTTTCTCAACCTGCTTGTGTTATTGTGAAGCACAATAATGCATGCGGTGTGGCTGTTGCAAATGATGTTGCTACAGCTTTTAACAAGGCTTTTTTGGCAGATAGCAAAAGTGCTTATGGTGGCATTGTGGCTTTTAATAAAACACTCGATTTGGCAACCGCCGTGGCGATTTCTGCGATTTTTTTTGAAGTCCTTATTGCTCCAAGCATCAGCAAAGAAGCCCAAGAATTGTTGGCAAATAAAAAGAATTTACGAGTTTTGTTGTTAGAAAATGCTGGTAATACAAAAAACACTATGCACATAAAATCGATTAGCGGTGGTTTTTTGGTGCAAGAAATTGATAATGTTTTGCCAAAATTAAGTGATTTAAACTTAGTTTCGCAAACACCTCTCACAGAACACGAGCTGTTGCAATTGCTTTTTGCTTTGACGGTTTGCAAGCATATTAAATCTAATGCTATCGTGGTGGCGAATAACTATCAAACTTATGGCATAGGAGTTGGTCAAACCAATCGGGTTGATGCTTGTTTGTTGGCTTGTCAAAAGGCTCAAAATTTTCAGCAAGAAGGTGCTTTGGTTGATATGGCGAAAGGCTCTTTTTTGGCATCGGATGCCTTTTTTCCGTTTGCCGACAATGTTGAAATTGCTCATCAATATGGCATCAAGGGCATTATCGCCCCTGCTGGCTCAATTCGAGATCAAGAAGTTATTAACAAAGCCAATCAACTTGGCATTTCTTTGTATTTTATTAACACCAGACACTTTCGTCATTAAATAATAGCATTTCCATAAATAAATATCACACTTCGATCTAAATTTCCTGTACTCAAAGAAGGGGTGGCCGCGAAGTGGTGCGGGGTATTATTGTCAAGCAGAACTGGGGGTAAATTCCCCTTTTTTAGAAGGGGTGGATTTTTTTTGCCTTGGCAAAAAAAAGACCAAGGTAGTGTTGGGAGACACGGAAAAATGCTATTTCGTGTCACACACCTTCCGAGATCGGCTTGCCGACACTACCCCGTCGACCTTCGGTCGCCACCCCTTCTGCAGAAGGGGAATTTAGATCGAAGTGTGATATTTATTTGTGTAAATTGTATAACCTTATATTTATTAAATGTCAAATATCAGTCTAGAAATTTTAACCATTACTCAAATAAATCAAATAGTTGAGCTTGCTTATGAAGCGGGGGAAGTCGCCAAAAAATATTTTTTTGCAAAAAATTTTACCCAACAAAAAAAGCCAGATGGCTCTTGTCTTACTTCGGTTGATTTGTTGCTAAGTGAGTTTTTAGCAACAAATTTGGCAAAAATAGTTAATAATATTCCTATTATTTGCGAAGAAAATAACTTGCGAAACCAAAAATTAAATCGGTTTTTCTTGGTTGATCCTATCGATGGCACCTCGCAATTTGCTAGCGGTAATTGGCAATTTTGCATCAATATTGCTCTAATTGACAATAATTTGCCTGTTTTTGGTCTTATTTATGCTCCATTATTTGAGTTGCCTTCGCAACAAGGGGCGATGGTTTATAATGTTGATCGGCATTTATTTTTAAATAATCAGCCCACAACAATTGCCAAAAAAAATACTACTAAACTAAATATCATCGCCAGTCCAAGAGCTTCTTTACTTGATATTGCTAAATTTGTGGCAGTTTTTTACCCAGAGTTTTTGCAAAATTATAGTGTGACACCGCTTGCTTCGGCAGTAAAATTTGTGCAACTGCTTTTAGGAGAAGAAAATTTTTATTTGCATCTACGACCTTCGATGGCTTGGGATATTGCTTCTGGGGATTGTTTGTTGCAAACAAATTATGATAATTGTCTTTTTGCTTTGCCAAAAAATGATTTTGAAAAAAAACAGGCTTTAGAGAGCTTAAAATATGATAGTGAAAGCCTTGAAAATAGTTATTTTTTTGTTGATTTGTTAAAAAATTATTAAGAATTTTTTAAACAATGTTTGATGATTTTTTTTTGTAAATCGATAATGGTTTTATTTTTTGAGCTTACCAAAGCAAAAGGCTCTTGAAAATACGGGATTATTTGAGTTATTTGTTGGGTAAGTTCGCTGATTTGTGTGTCATTGCATTTATCGATTTTAGTAAAAATTAGATAAAAATTTAATTGCTGTTGTTGTAAAAAATTTAGAGCAGAAATATCGGCAGATTTTAGTTGTTTGCTTGGGTCAAGCAATAAAAAAATAAAGCTTTTTTGATTGTTTGACAAAGAAACCAAAAATTCAAGACAAAGATCAGATATTTTATAAAATTGTTCTTGGGCGATTTTGGCAAAGCCGTAACCTGGCAAATCGGCAACCACAAAGTGATTTTTTTGATCTGTGGCAAGAAAAAAATTAATTTGCTGAGTTCGTCCAGGAGTTTTCGAAGAAATGGCAATTTTTTTACCAAACAAAGCATTAATTAAGCTAGATTTGCCAACATTAGATGCCCCCATAAAAACTAGTTGAGGATGATGATGTTGATAAAATTGTTGACTATTGCCAGCACCTAATAAAAACTCGATTTTATCGAAAATTTTTGACATTTTTTATAATTTTTTAATAACAGAAACGATATGGCTAATAATTTCTTTGCCAATATCAAGTTGAGTTGCTTTTTCAATGCCTTCTAAACCTGGTGAAGAATTAACTTCGAGAATTTTTAAGCCATCAGTAGATCGAACCATATCGACCCCAGCAATTTGCAAGCCCAATAATTTGCTGGCTTTAATTGCCATTTCTTCTTCTTGATGGGTGATTTTTATCATTTTTCCGCTAGCACCTAAGTGAATGTTTGCCCTAAATTCGCCTTCTTGGGCGGTTCGTTGCATAGTGGCAATAACCTTATCGCCAATCACAAAACATCTGAGATCTTGGCCTTTGGCTTCTTGAATATATTGTTGCACCAGCACATCATTTTTTAGGCTATGAAAAGAATTAACAATGCTTTCTGCTGCCTTATTGGTTTCGGCAAGCATTACTCCAACACCTTTGGTGCCCTCGATGAGTTTGATAATTAATGGTGCTTGATTAACTTTTTGCACCAAATCTTTTGTGTAGACGGCCGAATTGGCGAAAGCAGTGGTTGGCACTGGTAAATTATTTTGAGCTAAAATTTGCAAAGTATATAGTTTGTCGCGAGAATTGATGATGGCAGAAGAAGAGTTGAGACAATTAATGTTGATGGCTTCAAATTGCCTGATAAGAGAGGTGGCATAATAGGTGAGGGCAGGTTTTATTCTGGTGATTACACAGTTGATGTTATTGATTGCTTTGTTTTGATGGTAGACTTCTAGTTGATTGCTTTTGATAGTTAAATAACAATCGGCAATGTTAATAAAAGAAATGTCGCGCCCTAAGCTAACAGCGGAAGATAATAATTTTTGATTTGAATAAAGTTTGGGATTAGAAGCAAAAAGAATTAATTTCATAGAGTAATTTTAGGCCTGTTTAGATGTTTTTTGTGTAATTGTTTTATAGATATTATAAGCCATAACCAAACTACCAGTTAAGAAAAATAAACCGCCCAAAGCTCGGACCACATATAGTGGATGAGTGGCTTTTAAAACATCGATGAAAGAATATTGCAAAATACCTTGTTCGTTATAAGATCGCCACATCACTCCTTGTGAAATGCCAGAAATCCACATAGCAACAATATAAAGAACGATGCCAACGGTTGCTAGCCAAAAGTGAGTGTTGACTAGTTTTGTAGAATATAAGTTGGGCTTGTTCCACAATATTGGCACTAAATGATAGATTGCTCCAAAACTAATTAAGGCAACCCAGCCCAAAGCCCCAGAATGCACATGGCCGATAGTCCAGTCGGTGTAGTGCGATAGGGCATTGATTGCTTTGATAGACATTAATGGGCCTTCGAAAGTGCTCATACCATAAAAAGCAACAGAAGTGATTAAAAATCGTAAAACAGGATCGGTTCTGAGTTTGTCCCATGCTCCAGAAAGAGTCATAATGCCGTTAATCATACCGCCCCAAGAAGGCATCCACAACATAATAGAAAAAGTCATACCAAGATTTTGCACCCAGTCGGGCAAAGAAGTGTAGTGTAGATGATGTGGCCCTGCCCAAATGTAGATAAAAATTAAAGACCAAAAGTGCAAAATGGAAAGACGATAGGAATATACAGGTCTTTCTGCTCTTTTTGGCACAAAATAATACATAATGCCAATAAAACCTGCGGTTAAGAAAAAGCCAACCGCATTATGACCATACCACCATTGAATCATCGCACTTGGCACCCCGCCAAAAATTGGGTAGCTATCTACACTATCAATTTTCGTAGGAATGGCCAAATTATTGACAATATGCAACACGGCAACGGTTAAAATGAAGGCAAGAAAAAACCAGTTGGCAACATAAATATGAGGTTCTTTGCGATTTTTTAAAGTGAGTAAAAACACCACAAAATAACTGATCCACACTGGTAAAAGTAATAAATCGGCATACCATTCTGGCTCGGCATATTCTTTGGCTTGAGTGATGCCAAAAACATAGCCAACCGCCGCTATAATAATGAAGGCTTGGTAGCCAAAAAAAATAAAATTATGCAAGCCTTTACCGCCCCACAAAGGAACCCCAGAAGTTCGTTGCACCACAAAAAAACTGGTAGCAAACAACACATTGCCACCAAAAGCAAAAATAACCGCCGAAGTGTGTAGGGGGCGAAGCCTGCCGAAACTGGTGTATTGCCAATCAAAATTTAAGACAGGAAAAGCCATTTGCGAGGCAATTAAAACCCCAACCGTAAAGCCAATAATGCCCCAAAAAACAGCGGCAAGAGTAAACATTTTAACAATGCGATAGTTGTAGTAGGAATGTGTGTTAGATAGCATAATTAAAAAAACAATAATTTCAATATTGCTAAAATATTAAACATTATAATAATATTTGCAATAATTTTAAATTCGGGTAATTTCTGCCAATAATTTACCAGAGCAGAACTAAAAAGCAAGGCAGGAATTGTAGATAAACCAAAAATTAACATACCAAGCATCGCCAATAAAGGCGAATCAAAGCTACTAGCCAAGCCATAGGCAACATAAAGCAAACCGCAAGGAATAAAACCCAAGATTAACCCCAAAAAATAACCTTGCCAACCAAGAGGATTATTTAACATTTTTTTGCTAATTTTGCTGAAAAATTTTTGCCAAAGTTTATTAATTATTTGGTAGATAAAAATTTTAGTAAAAAAATGCTGAATTTTGGTAAAATATTTGCTAAATTTTTTTTTTGAGCAGTTTTGGCAAAATAAATACACAAAAAAAAGTAAAGCCAAGCTTAAAAAAAAATGCTGTAAAATTTGTAAAGAAAAATAGTTGTCGATTTTTTTTCTTACCAAAGCAAGCAAAAATGCGGTGAGTGTGTAGGTGGTGATTCGACCAAAATGATAGGGTAGTAGAGCATAAGATTTAATTTTTTGCAAAGACATTTCTGAGTAAATGTTGTGGTTGGTGGCATTATGGGTGAGGGTGGCAACGATTGGCCCGCACATTGCTAGGCAATGGCTAAAGCTTTGGGTGATTCCTAAAAATAACAATGGATAAATGAGAAGTAAATCCGACATTTATGGGGTTGGTAAGGTGTTTTTAACAACTTGGCAATTGTTAATTTCAAGCACTTCTTGACATTTTTCTTGTTGAAAACAAATCTCTAAATCAACATTTTTTAATGTTTCACACTCTTTTTTTGCTTCTGCTTCGTTTTGAGTGAGGCAAGCAAGTTTTTTGGTGCATTGATCTTGATGAAAAGTTTTTTGCCATAAAATTGTCGACAAAATTTCTAAAGATTGATTTTTTGCTTGATCTTGGCATAAAATAAGATTGTCGATGGTTTGCCAGCTACTGTGCTGATTATTGTAAAGAACTGTATATTGTTGTTGATTGTGCCAAAAAAAGCTGAGTTGTTTTAGGTCGCTATTGTTGGGAATTTTGAAAAATAAATCTTGTGTTGTGGTGGGTGCATAAATTTGTTGATGCACAAATAGTTTGTCGGCAAATAAACAAGGCTGAGCCTTGATTTCGTTGCTTGTTGAAGGTAAAAAAAGCTTGTTAATGTTGCCATTAAAGGCGGTAAAATTGATTTTATTTTGTTTGGTGGTGTAAAAATCGTAGTTTTTGTTGATGATTTTGGGATAGGTTTTTTGAATAGAATTTCGATGATAAGCAAGTTGAGTGGCTAAAATTTTGTTGCTAAAAATATGTAAAGTGGTGGGGTGAAAATAGGGCTTGCCAAACAAAGAATCGGCGAAAAAACATTTGCTTGCAATAGTGTTGTCGCAGTTTTGTTGAGTGAGTTCTATTTCTAAAAAATAATCTGTTTCTACCGAGGTATTTTTTGGTTGAAGATCGAAATTATCGTTTGATTCTGGATTTTTAAAGATAAATTTTTTATTTTTTGGTTTTTTTTGCTGATGATTTTTGCTGATTTTTTTAGTGATTGCCTTGGTTTTTTTGCTGTTATTTTGAGCAAAACTGGCACTAAAACTGATATTGTAGCAAAAAAATATGAGCAAAAAAACAACAATTTTGATGTTTTTAAAAACAGCTAAGTAAGGCATATAAGCTAGATAAATAGGGTGTTGATATTGATTTTTCTTTGGCAAATTGCAAGGCATTGCCTAATATTGCTTCAATTTCGAGTGGTCGATGATGTTTAAAATCAAGCAACATACTGGTTTCGTAAGGAATCATTTTTTCAGTATAAGCAATTTTTTCGGCAATAATATTTTCTGGCAAAAAACAGCCATCGGCTTTGGCAAGTAAAAAAACTTCTTGCATTACTTGTATAATTAGTTGTCGACAATGTGTGTTGTCTAGCATTTGCTTAGTGTTGCAACCGCCACTTAACACTGAAATTGGGTTGAAAGAAGCATTCCAGATTAATTTTTCCCAACGATCGGTTTGAATATTGTCGCTTACTTTTGTTTTGATGTTGACTTGATTAAATAGATTTGCCAAAAAATTAGTGTCGGCGGTGGCTTTTTTTTGATAATTTCCCATAATAAGATGGCCATTATCTTGATGATGAATCTTGGTGTTGCTGATTTTTGCCACACAAACAAAGGCGATAACACTAATAATTTGTTGTTGAAATTTTTTGGCTAAATCGCACTCAATGTTGATGCCGTTTTGTATCAGAACAATTTTGGTGTGTTTTGCTAAAACTGGGGCAATAATGCTAGGTAAATCAATGCTTGGCAAAACTTTGGTGGCGATTAAAATATAGTCGGGTTGTTGTTGATATTTGGCTAAATCATCAATAACCAATTGCGGACGAAAACAATAAGTTTGGTTGATGCTAAGAATATCGATGCCTTTTTCTTGCACTTCTTGGGCATTTTTTCGCACCAGCAAGCAAATTTCTGCACCGGCTTGCCAAAGCTTTGAAGCATAAAAACAACCAATTGCACCGGCTCCAATTACTAAAATTTTGGTCATAAAGTAGAAATATGATTAAAAATAACAAAACAAAAACAACAAATGTAAATTAAACTAGATAAAATAGCAGAGAAAAATACTATTTCTAACAAAGGAAGAAAAGAGTTTTTATGATGAATGTTAAAGAAAAAAAGAAAGCAAATCAAGAGGCAAATTGCTAAAACTCCAAGAAAAAAGTTTTTTTGCCAAAAGGCAAATAACAATAAATAACAACTAAACAGCAACAAAAAAGGCAAAAGAAAGTTAAAAATGGCATTTTGTAAATTTTGATGGTTCTGCATTAGATTTTTTCGATTGTGGTTTTGTTATTTTTTTGATATTCGAGGTATATTTTGTTTTCTATTCTAAGGTCGATGGTTTTTAAGTTTTTTATTTCTGGATTGTTGTTATTGTATATTTTTGCTAAATTTTGCCAAGCATTGTAAATGTTGTTTTCGGGCATTTTAATGAGAGTGCCATCAAGCAATATCAGATTCCATCTTCTTTCGCCAACCCAGTGAGCAGAATAAATTAAGCTACTAATATTTTGATTAATGGCGATAATGTTAAAAAAAGATTTAATATTTTTATTTGCTCCTAAGCCAGAAAAAATCAGCATATTTTCGAATTCTGATTTTTCGGCATCGGGTATTTTATTGAGTGAAATAATAATGTCGCCGTCTTTGTCGACTAAGAATTTTTCTGCCCCATCAAACCACAAAGCGATTGGTTGATATTCGGTGATGATAATGTGCAGTTGATTAAGCAAATTTCTTTTGATGACAATATTTTTTAACCAAGGCAAAGAATTGTGCAATTGTTCTTGCAAATCAAGTAAAGATATGGCGGCGATATGATTATTACCGAGATGATTTTTAATGATTTGAGTTATTTCTTCGTTATTGATTTTTTTATTTCCTGTGATGATGATTTTTAAGGGTTGAAAAAAAAGTGGCGATTTTAGGTTGTTGACGATGATTTTGGTTAAAAAATCGGGCTTATGAATGGCGAGACCTAAAAAAGCACAAATTAAAAGCAAGAAAAGCGAAATAACTAGGGTTGTGAGTGTTTTTTTTATTTTAATTATTATTCTGGGAATTATTATTCTGGGCAGTTTGTTTTTCATTTGTGGTTGAAATATAAACGAATTAAAAATCAATCATAAGAAGCAGAATTTAGCAACATTTGCACAATTTCGGCAAATGAAATGCCGAGATGTTTGGCAATTTTTGGCACAATCGAAGTGGGAGTAAAGCCTGGATGAGTGTTGATTTCGAGCATATAAAGTTGATTGTCGCCATTTTTGTTGTTGTTTAAAATGAATTCAATTCTGCAAATTTTTTCGCAACCAAAAACTTTGGCGGCTTTTTCTGCAAGCGATAGCACTTCTTGATATTGTGTTTCGCTAATTGGAGCGGGCATAAAATATTGAGTGAGACCTGGAGTGTATTTGCATTTGTAATCATAAAAATCGCCACTTGGTTTGACCTCTAGGGCTCCTAAAGCTTTGCCGTTGATAACCGCCACATCAAGCTCTTGCCCTGCTAAATATTGCTCGGCAATAATAGTTTTGCCGTGTTGCCATTGATAATTAAAAAAATTATAGTTTGCAGAATGTTTAATAATTTCAACCCCAACACTAGAGCCTTCGCTAAGCGGTTTTAGCACAAAACCAGAACTAAATGTGGCTAGTTTTTGTTGATTTAAAGTATCTTGCCCTTGGTGTAATAAATGATAGTTGGCGGTTTTAATGTTGTTGCTTTTGCAAATTTGGTGAGTGATGTTTTTATCCATACATAAAGCAGAGGCAAGCAAACCGCAGTGAGTGTAGGGAATTTGCATAATGTCGAGCATTCCTTGTATTTTGCCGTCTTCTCCGCCATAGCCATGCAGAGCATTAAAAATAATATCGGGTTTAATTGCCAATAAATCGTAAACAATTTGGTGAGAAAAATCGATTTTGGTGGCTTGATAGCCAAGTTCTTGTAAAGCGACATAAACCGCCTCTCCAGTTTTTAAAGAAATTTCTCTTTCAGAATTAAAACCGCCCATTAAAACTGCAATATGTTTATTTTTCATTGTTTGCTTGATTATTATTTTTTGGTTGTGAAAAAATATGTGGTTTTTGGCTAATATTTTTGGCTATTTCTTGTTGATTTTTTGCCATTTTTTGCCTATTGTTTTTTTCTGTTATTTTTTGTAAAGTGTAGTCAATTAAAACAGGTAACGGAATTTTTAGAGCTTTGGCAACCTCGTTAAGACTAGCAAAACATTCAAGAACTTCGGGTGGTAAATTGATGTTGTAGTGTTTGGCAAAATATTTAGCCTGAAATTCGAGTGGCGAAGAATCTTTGTTGGGCTCGCCAATATGAATTGGTATGTTAGAATTATTGGTGTTGATGTTAAATGATGTGGTTTTCATAATTTTTCAAAATGAGCCAATATTTTTTGAGCTAAACAAATAGCGAGTTGTTGTTTGCTGATTTTGCCTAGATTTTGCTGTTCTTCTTTGGCAATAAGAATAGCATCGGTGTTATTGCAACCAAAAATATTACCATTATCAATATCATTAGCAACAATTAAATTGCAGTTTTTGGCAACTAATTTTTGTGTGGCAAACTCAACTAAATTTTCGCTTTCGGCGGCAAAACCAACCACCAGTGCAGGGCGATTTTTTGCCCAGCCTACTGTGTGTAAAATATCGGGATTTGGCTCTAGATGCAAGGTTAAATTAGTTTGATTTTGTTTTTTGATTTTTTGTTTGGCAGGATTGATAACTTTAAAATCGGCAACCGCAGCACAGCCAATAAAAACATCGATATTTTCTAGGTTATCTTGCACTGTGTTTAGCATTTCTTGAGCGGTTTTAATTTGAATTGTCGAAAGATAATGAGGTATTTCTTGGTTGATATTGCCATAAATTAACAGCACTTCTGCTCCTAGATAATGTAAAATATTGGCGATGGCGATGGCTTGTTTGCCAGAAGATTTGTTGCCAATAAACCTTACTGCATCGATATTTTCTTGGGTTGAGCCAGCGGTGATGATAATTTTTTTACCAAGCAAAGCTTTTTGATAAAAATTTTGATGCTGAGAATTTTGGTTATTTGATAGCGATAAAATATCAAAAAAACTAGTGATTGCTTGGCAAATTTCGGCAGGTTCCCACATTTTGCCAACTCCGTGTTCTTGACAAGCAAGCAAGCCAACTTTTGGTGGCAAAAAATAAAGTAACTCATTTTGTTGCAAAAAAGCCAGATTTTTTTGAGTAGCAAGATTATGCCACATACTGGTGTTCATGGCGGGTGCGATAATTGTTGGGGCTTGATTGGCAAGTATCACCGCAGAAGCTAAATCGTTGGCAAAACCGCCGGCCATTTTAGCTAAAAAATCGGCGGTAGCAGGAGCGATCACCACCAAATCGGCTTGTCTTGTGAGTTGAATATGTTCTATGCCATTATCGCTAAACAGCTGAGTATAAACTTTTTCTGCATTGAGGCTTTTTACCAAAAGTGGGCTGATAAATTGTGAAGCCGATTCAGTAAGAATAACACTGATAAGATGCTTTTGTTTTTGCAATAAACGAATAAGTTCGAGGCTTTTATAACAAGAAATACCACCAGTAATGATTAGTAAAATTTTTTTAGCCATAAATTGATTTATTGTTTTTTTATGTTAACCGCACTGAGCCATCTGCTTCTGGCCCTGATTTTTCGTGTATCGACACTGCCTCTAATTTTGGCTCCTTTATCTCGCATACTGAGGCCATTTTGCCAAGTGCGGTTAATTTCGGGTTTGGCTTTTGGTTTGGTTCTTTGTAAAGAACTATTGAGGAGATTTTTTTTTCTTAACAAAGCTCTTTCTCTTGCCGAACTAACGATTTTTTGTCGGTTTATTTCTTGTAGCCTACGATGATGCATAATGATGTTATCAACAAACCATCTTCTTTTGCGATTAATTAATTTACGATTTTCAGCTCGACTAAGGCCTCTTTTTCTTTTGGTGCCTTTTAACAATCTTCTAATTACATGCTCAAAACCATGAATAGCTAAATCTTGCAATAAATTTGGTTGCAAAGCAAGAAGAGATGTTTTGCCTAAAGCAAGATTGGCACCAGTATGTAAGAGAAAAAAAGACAATTTAACAAAAAATAAAATATTAAATTAACATAGTGCCAACACCACTTTCGGTAAAGATTTCCATCAATAAAATATTATCAATTGAGCCGTTTAAAATGTGGGCATAAGAAACATTTTTTTCAATGGCACTGATGCAGGTTTCGATTTTTGGAATCATTCCACCTGTAATGATGCCGTCTTTAATCATTTGTTTGGCAGTGGCAATGTTGAGATGGCTTACTAATTCACCATTTGGCAATAAAACCCCGTCAACATCAGAAAGAATGATTAATTTTGAAGCATGCAAAGCAGAAGCGATAGCGCCTGCCACCGTGTCGGCATTGATGTTGAAGGTTTCGCCGTTGTCGCCAACCCCAATCGGAGCGATTACAGGAATAATATCGGATTCTTCAAATAAAGTAAGCATAGTTGGGTCGACAAAATAGGGTTCGCCAACATAGCCGAGATTTAAGATTTTTTCGATGTTAGAGTGCGGATCTTTTTTGGTTTTAGTGGCTTTTTTTGCTTTAATAAAATTGCAATCTTTACCGCAAATGCCAATAGCTTTGCCCAAAGCTTGATTAATTTCAGAAACAATTGCTTTGTTAATAGAGCCCGCTAAAACCATTTCAACCACATCAACAGTATCGGCATCGGTTACTCTTAAACCATCGATAAAAGTTGATTTCATATTAAGTTTTTCAAGCATTTGCCCTATTTGCGGGCCACCGCCGTGCACCACAACTGGATTGATGCCGATTTGTTTTAAGAGCACCACATTTTTAGCAAAATTTTTAAGATTATTATCTTTTCCCATAGCGGAACCGCCAAATTTTATCACAAAAGTTTCGCCAGAAAATTTTCGTAAATAAGGCAAGGCTTCGCAGAGAATTTCTGCTTTTTTTACCCATTCTTGCTTACTAGCATGCTGTAAGGCTAAGTTGGAAATGATATCTTTTTCGTAAATATTTGCCATTTTTTGATAAAATTAAAATTATAAAATATAAGTTAGAATTAAAAAACAAAATATCTATAAATCAAGTATTTTTTAAAATTTTTTTCATTTCAAGAAAATCGAACTGCCAACCGCGATTTTGAGAAAAACAATGTAAAGTGTCAATAAACTGTTGAACGGTAGCAGGATTGTTGTTTTGATGATTGTTGATAATGATTTTTTGTAAATAAATATTTCTATTTTTAATTGCCTCAATTGTGGCAAGTGTGTGATTTATAGCACCAAGATAATTATTGGTAATTAACAAACATTCAATTTGCAAGGTTTCTGCTAAATCTAAAAAATGTTTTTGGTTATTAATTGGGGTAAAAACACCACCAGCGGTTTCGATTAATAGGGTTTTATTTTGATATTGTTGTATTTTTTGTTGACAAAAGTTCACCAAATTAGCAAAATCAATATTTAAAACCAAATGCGGTGCAATTGGTTTTGGATGATGATAAAGGCAAATATTGTCAATATTTTGTTGATTAATTTGTTGTTTTGTTGCTGTTAATAATAAAGCAAGATCAGAATTGGGATCGAGAAAATTTTCATTACAAACAAAACCAGTTGCCAAAGGTTTTATAGCAAAACTTTCGGCAAAATTACTGCAATAATTGGCGGTAAAAAATGTTTTGCCAACATCGGTGCCAATGCCTAAAACTAAATATGGTTTAATTGCTAGCATTATTTTAAAGATGAGAAAGTGCTATAAATTGGACCAAATACTGCAATAGAAATCCAGGCTATCATAGCGCCCATAACAATGGTAATGGTTGGTTGAATCATACTAACAATTCTATCGATAGCATCGTTGATTTCTTTGTCATAAAAATATTTGATGTTTTTTAAAGCACTTTCCATATTGCCACTATCTTCGCCGATTTTAAACATTCTAACCACTAAACTCGGAAAAAACTCGGTAGTAGAAATGGCATAAGATAAAGATTGTCCTTCTGAAACTTGTTGTTTGACATATAAAATCGCCTCTCTTATCGCTTTATTTTGTAGGGCGATGCTAGAAGATTCTAGGCATTCTAAAACCCCTAAACCACTTTTAAAAGTAATCGCAAAAAATTGACAAAATTTTGCCGACTCAATTTTGGTGATGATGCCACCAAAAATTGGCACTTTTAGTTTTAAAAAATCAATCCTTACCGCTAAATTTTTGTTACGTGCAAGAATTTTAATGGTTAAGATAAATATTATTGGTATCATAATAATGATTAGCCAATATTTTTGAGCAAAATTAGAAAAAGCAATAAGAGAAACTGTCATTAGTGGTAGCTCAATGTTTTGTGCTGATAAAAATCCTGTAACTTTTGGCACTACAACAGAAGTCATAATTCCCATAACTGCAAACATCAATAACAACCCAAACAATGGCCCAACTAGAGCTTTTCTGGTTTTTCTTTTAATTTCTATGTTCCATTTAATATCTTCTACAATACTAATAAAGGCATTAGAAAGTGTGCCAGTTTTTTCGCCCATGGCAATTAGCCCAACATAAGTAGATTTAAAAATATCTGATCTTTTTGCAATAGATTCTGAAAACATATTGCCATTTTTGATAGATTCATATATTTCTTGCATGACACTTTTGATGGCATTAGAGTCGGTGGTATCTCGTAAATCTTGAATGGCATCAATAATTGAAACACCAGCTCTATCTAGTTGTTCGAGGTGAATAAAAATGCTGATAAGTTCTTGAGTGGTAATGTTTTTTCTTAGAGTAAATGCTGATTTCGTTCTTTCTTCTTTATAGGTGATTAGCTCTAAAGAAGAGTTTTTTAGCAAAGACATTAAATCGGAAGGATTTTCTGCTGATATTTTTCCTTTAATATATTTGCCATCGGGATCGATGGCTTTATAACTATAATTTGCCATTTTTGAGAAGTTTTTTAAGAAGAATATCTTTTTTTAATTTTGATAAATAGTCGACAAAAACAATGCCGTTGAGATGATCGATTTCGTGTTGAATGCATGTAGAAGCTAAATCGGTAAGCTCGATTTGTTGTTGCTTGCCTTCTAAGTCAAGATAAGAAATAACCACAGTTTCTGGTCGAATGACATCGGCTTTAATATTTGGGAAAGATAAACAGCCTTCTTTGCAAACTGCGGTTTTGGCAGAAGAGCTGATGATTACTGGGTTGATAAAGCATTGTTGAGTTGAATTGCTAATTTCGAGATCGTGATGGCAATTTTCGTGATGGTGATGATGATGATTTTCTATTTCATAAGTTAAATCGCAAACTATTATTCTTTTTAGCACTCCAACTTGTACTGCGGCTAGGCCAATGCCACCTTGGTGATACATTGTGCTAAACATTCTTTCTGCTAAATTTTTGATTTCTTGGTTTATTTCAAGCACTAGTTGTGATTTTTGCTTTAAAATAGGGTTGGGATAAGTGATTAAGGGTAGAGGTTTTATCATAGGCAAAAATATATAGTTTTATTGTTATTTTATTTTAGCTAAAATTTGATTGCAAACAATTTTTAGAGTTTTAGGATAAATTTGGTGCTCTTGTTGTAAAATTTTGGCTTTTAACGACTCTAAATTGTCGGCTTGGTCAATTGGCACTTTTTGTTGCAAAATAATTGGCCCGGCATCCATTTCTTCGACCACAAAATGAGTGGTGCAACCGGTGATGGTTGCCTTGGCTTGCAAGGCATCAAAAACCGCATTGGCTCCTTTAAAATTTGGCAGTAAAGAAGGATGGATGTTGATTATTTTTTGCGGCCATTTTGCTACAAAACAACCGCTTAACAGCCTCATAAAACCAGCTAAACAAATTAGTTCTACTGCGAAATTTTGCAAAACATTTTGCAACTCTTGTTCGAAAGCTAATTTAGGATTTTCTTGTAAAGCAAATTTTTGCTGGTCGATAAGCACAGTGGCAATGCCATTTTCTTTTGCCCAAGCAAGCCCTAAAGATGTCGGTTTATTGGCAATAACCACCGCCACACAAGCAGGAAAATTTGGTGACAGGCAAGCATCAACCAAGGCCTGCATATTGCTTCCGGTGCCTGAAATTAAAATGGCGATGTTAATTTTTTTAGTCATTTAAAATTAATTAAAACCCTCTAATAACCCTTCAAACATTGCCAAACCATCATCAGAACCTGTGTAAATATCGATGGCTCTTTCGGGGTGAGGCATAAGGCCAAGCACATTTTTTTGTTTGTTAAAAATGCCGGCAATATTAAGCATTGAACCATTAGGATTGGCTTGATTGCTTACATTTCCTAGGTTGTCAACATAGCGAAAAGCCACTAAATTATTATCTTCAAGATTTTTTATGGTGTCGTTGCTGGCAAAAAAATTGCCGTCTGCATGTGCAATTGGTATGTTGATGATTTGTTGTTTTTGATAGCCACAAGTGAAAGCAGAGGCTGTGTTTTCAACCCTTAACAAGGTTTGTTTGCATACAAATTTGCCAGAAGCATTGCGAATTAAGCAACCTTCAAGCAAGTTGCTTTCGGTTAAAATCTGAAAACCATTGCAAATGCCTAAAATTTTGTTGCCTCTTTCTGCCAATCTTTTTACTTCTTGCATAATGGGTGAAATGCTAGCCATTGCCCCACTGCGAAGGTAGTCGCCATAAGAAAAACCACCGGGAATAATTATTAAATCGATGTCGTTGTTTATTGAATTTTCGTTGTGCCAAATTTCTTGCACCTCAAAGCCAACTTTTTTTAAAGCCATAACAGCATCTTGATTGCAGTTTGAGCCAGGAAAAGTGATTACCGCTGATTTCATAATTAGTTAATAATTTGATAGGTGTAGGTTTCAATTACTGCATTAACTAGTAATTTTGCACAAATTTCTTCGACAATTTTTTTGATTTGTTCGGCATCGGTTTCGGGCAGTTCGAGGTCAATAAATTTGCCTTGTCTAACATTGGCAAGTTGAGGATAGCCTAGGTTTTTGTTTAAAACATTTTCAATGGCTTTGCCTTGGGTATCGAGCACCCCTTTTTTTAAAGCAATATTAATTCTGATTTTAGTCATAGAGTTTAGAGAGTTTTGTTATTATAAATTTTAATTTTCATTTTTAGAAAAAGCAACATCAAAATTATCTGCAAATAATTTTAAAATATCTGGCTGTTGTTGTGTATCGTTGCTAATCTCATTTTTTTTACTAGTAATAATTTTATCTTGAGAAAAAATACAACCTATTTTAAATGATTTATCATCCTGGATTTTAAATGATTTATCATCCGGGTGATTATTGAGAAAAAGAATTATTGCTAATAGTTTATCTTTTCCTTTAAAAAATTCTTGTTGAAATTGCGCGAAGTCTGTATCTTCTATTTCGTTTAAACCATAAGCATGATAACTATAATCGTCGCAAGAAAAAGCTAAAATTTGTTTATAATCAGGACGGCATTGATTATATTTGTTATATTTTTCATTTAATTCTTTGATAAGATTTGTATTTTGAATTGATACCCAACATAATTTACCTGTTGTTGTTATTGATATTGATGTTGTTTTTTGATCTACAAAGGTGATATTTAAACATATATCTAGATGGATATTTTCATTCTCTATCGGTATAATTATGTTTATTTTTTCTATTTTGTATTTTTCTGCTATTAATTTTGTTTTTTGTTCTATTTGTTTAACTATTTCATTTATTATTTCATCGAACTCTGCTTCATTTTTTGTAATGCTCTTGATTTTGCCAAAAATCTCATCTGGTTTTAAGGTTTCTTTTTTAAATTCGTGGTTTTGAAAAATACTGTTTTGATCATTATTTGGATCATTAAATTGTTGATTCGAAATAAGCTTTTCATTTAAATAAACAATGTTTTCATTGTATTTAATTTCAAAATTTGTAATGAAATATTGTTTTCTTATATCTTGTGTTTTTTTTTCAATTTTTTCTATAATTTGTTTAACAAGTATTGAATGTTTTTCTTCTGTAGATTGACTGTTATGATGTTTGCATTCAATAAGAATTTTATGATCTGGCAATAAAAAATCAGGTGTTTTTTCGCCATCTTTTTTAGATTGTTTTTCTGGTTTTGTAAAATGTATTTTTCCTTTAAGAAAATTTTCTATAGAATTTTCTATTTCTTTATCTTTTTCTTGTCTTGGCTGTGTCATTTTTTGAAAAAACGATTGATAATTTCTTGGTAGCCATCAACTAAACTGCCCAAGTCTTGCCGAAAAATATCTTTGTCGAGTTTTTGAGAAGTGTTAAGATCCCATAATCGGCAACTATCGGGGCTGATTTCGTCTGCCAAAAGAATGTTTTGGTTTAAATCATAGCCGAACTCTATTTTAAAATCAACTAGCTTAATGTTGATTTCGGCAAAAAGTTTTTGTAAAATGCTGTTAATTTTCAATGTTGTAGTTTTAATTGTGGCTAAATGCTCTTGGCTGGTTAATTGCAGGGCATAAACTGCTTGATCTTCGTTGATTAAAGGGTCGCCAAGGGCATCGTTTTTGTAGCAAATTTCAAAAATCGGATGAGGCAAATCAACCCCTTCGGTTAAGTGAAGTTTTTTTGCCAGCGAACCAGCAATGGTGTTGCGAATGATAACTTCTAGTGGAATGATGTTTACTTTTTTAATTAATTGCTCTTTGCTGTTGAGTTTTTCTATAAAGTGAGTGGCGATATTATGCTTTGCCAATTCGCCCATAATGTAGGCCGATATGGTGTTGTTAAGCTCGCCCTTGCCAGCAATTTCGGCCTTTTTTATCCCGTTAAAAGCGGTAGCGGAATCTTTAAAATATTGTATTAATAACTCAGGATTGTTGGTGGCATAAATAATTTTTGCCTTACCTTCATAAATTTTGTGTGTTTTTTGCATAGTTGTTGTGAATTATTGCCATACAGCCACAGGTGGCAAAGACATTAAAATTGCCTCGGGGTTGCCGTTGGTTAACAGACCAAAACGGGTTCCACGATCGTAAATTAGGTTAAATTCGGCATAAAGCCCGCGATATTGCAATTGCTGTTGCTTTTGAGCTTGGTTATAGGCAAGATGCATATTTCGCCGAACTATTTTTGGAAAAATATCTAAAAAAGCCAGCCCAACATTTTGAGTAAAGGTAAAATCGTTTTCGAAACTGTTGGTGTTTAAGTAGTCATAAAAAATGCCGCCAACCCCTCTTGCCACATTGCGATGCTTGATAAAAAAATATTCGTCGCACCATTGCTTGAATTTATCATAATAGCCAGTATCGGTTTTGTTGCAAGCTTGTTGCATTGCTTGATGAAAATCGTCAGTATCTTGCTGATTGGCTATGGCTGGGTTAAGATCGGCTCCACCACCAAACCAGCTTTTGGTAGTGCAAATAAAACGAGTGTTAAGGTGCACCGCAGGCACCAGTGGCGAAGACATATGGGCGACCAACGAAATGCCCGAAGCCCAAAAGCTCGGATCAACTTCGGCACCAGGAATTTCGTGCTTGAATTTATCACTAAATTTGCCAAAAACTTGAGAAAAATTAACCCCAACTTTTTCAAAAACTTGACCTTTCATCATCGACATTTCGCCATAACCGCCGTTTTGCTTGGTGGTTTCATCGAACCTTTGCCAAGTTTTTTGCTGAAATTTGGCACTGTTATTGCCAAAAAACTCTTGTTCTATAAGCTCAAATTCGGCACATATTTTGTTTCGTAGTTCTAAAAACCAACTCGATGCTTGTTTTTGTTGTTGTGTGAAACTCATAAAATTAAATTTAAAATTGCTAAAATATTAGAATGTTTTAATTTAATTTCAACTAAAAATTATAAAATTATCCTATATTCGAGGTTTTTTTGCAACAAGAAAATAATATACATAAAAAACTACTTATTGATTTTGATGGTGCTGCTTGTGTTGGTTGTTTTTTTTGTTGCTCTGGAACAACAGATTCATTCGCCATATCAAGCAATTCTTTCATTGTTGGAAATTTATTAAAAAAATCTTGCAATTCTTGCTCTCGACCATTTATTTTATTTTTGTTGTAAGATATTCTGATGTTGATTGTTGGAGTTATATCATGGCTTTCTTCACTTACAGCAATATTTTGTCTAGGATTATTAAATTGAGTAAATTCTTGGAGTTTATGATGTAAAAATTCTTGAATTTTACTAATTTCTATATTGTTCGGTTTATAATCGGTATAGGTTTTTTCAATTCTTGCAAATGCAACAATTTTTTCTGGTGGAACATCATCTTTTTCTATATATTCGGCATAAAGAGAGTTCCATTTAGATGGTGTTAATCTTCTATTTGTATGCCATAGAAAATTTGAAATTGGAATTGCATTTGCTTCGTAAGTTCTATCAGAACTATTTCTATCAAGATGAGAAGCATCGTGCACTTTTGATGTTCTAATTACTTCAATAGCTACCCATTCTTTGCTGAGATCATTATCAACTGGAGCAAAGTAAATACTTTTTCTTCTTCTTTCGGGCCAATGCTCACAAAGTGTTACATTTTTTGGATGTTGTTCTTTTAATTTTTCTGGTGAAAGTAAGCCTTGACATAATATAAGTGATATAGAGGTTTCGCACCCAATAGAGCTACTTCTATGACCAGATATACGATGATAAACAAGGGTAGGTTTATTTTGTTGTTCTTTAATGTAATCTTCTATTATTTTTAATTCTTCACCATAAACTTCAAATTCTATAGGTAATGGGCCTCTTTTTATCTCATATAAATCTTGAATTGTTTCAAGAAGTTTTCAAATTTTATCTTCTTTTTCTGTTATATCTGATTGTGAATTATTAATATCTTTTAAATTTTGACAAATATTTCTTATTTTTTCAATATCTTTTTTTTGCTCTTCTTTGATTCTATTTTCTTTATAATCAGAATATTCTTTCATTTGTGAAATAGGTAGTTTAAGTTAAAAAATAATTTATTGTTGCCATTCTATTTTTTTTTGTTTTGTTGTCAAGTGTTTTTTTATTTTTATTATAAATTTATTAGAAAAAGTGTTGCATTTATTTAAATATGTTTTGATTTGTTACAATTTTGTTGTGCTGTAAAAATTGTTGTTTAAAATTTATAATTCCTTCTTTTGCTGTTTTCTTAATTTTATTTTCATAAATTATGGCTACTACTCAAAATTTGTTAAAATTTATTTTTTGGCTAGCAGTTGGTGCAATTGGTGCCTCTGCTTTTGCTTTTATTGCTTTGCATCGGGGCGAAACAATCTCTTCTTTGTGGTTTTTGCTGGCTTGTTTTGGTTGTCAACTGATTGCCTATCGTTTTTATTCGGCTTTTCTTGCCACCAAAGTTTTGTGTTTAAACAATCAAAACCCAACTCCCGCCCATAAACTTGCCGATGGAAACAACTTTGTGCCAACCAATCGCTGGATAGTTTTTGGCCATCATTTTGCCGCCATTGCTGGCCCCGGCCCTTTGATTGGCCCAACTTTGGCCGCTCAGTTTGGTTATTTGCCAAGCACCATCTGGATTATTGTTGGCTCGATTTTGGCGGGAGCTGTGCAAGATATGGTAATTCTCTTTGCCTCGGTTCGAAGAAATGCCAAATCTTTGGGCAAAATGATTGAAGAAGAAATTAGTAAAACCGCTGGTATTGTGGCATTGTTTGGCACTTTGGCGATTATCTTGATTTTAATTTCTGTGCTGGGGTTAATTGTGGTAAAAGCTTTGGCTCATAGCCCTTGGGGTGCTTTTACTGTGCTGATGACGATTCCAATTGCTATGTTGGTGGGCATTTATCTTTATTATATTCGGCCAACTGGGGTTTTAGAGGCAAGTTTAGTGGGTTTTGCCTTGTTTTTATTGGCGGTTTATGGTGGAAAATTAGTTCATTACCACCCAGTTTTGTCGGTTTTGTTTAACCAAGATGCCAAAATTTTGGCTTTGGCGATAATTATTTATGGTTTTTTGGCGGCGGTTTTGCCTGTGTGGCTGTTGCTTACCCCGCGAGATTATCTTTCTTCTTTCTTAAAAATCGGCACCATCGCTTTGCTTGCTATTGCTTTGTTTGTCTTTCAACCGCAAGTGCAAATGCCTGCTTTCACGAGTTTTATCGATGGCAACGGCCCCATTTTTAGTGGCAAAATATTTCCATTTTTATTCATTATTGTTGGTTGCGGGGCGATTTCGGGCTTTCATAGCTTGGTTGCTTCGGGCACTACTCCTAAAATTATTAACCAAGAAAGCGATATTCGTCTCGTGGGCTACGGCAGTATGTTGCTTGAAGGTTGTGTGGCAATTATGGCACTAATTGCCGCTTGCATTTTAGACCCTGCCATTTATTTTGCCATCAACACTCCGCTACCTGTTTTGGGTGCCGATCCGCAAAGCACCATAAATGCTTGGGGCTTTTCTTTGCAACATCAGCAAATGCTTGATTTAGCCACTCAAATGGGCGAAAATAATTTGTATGGCCGAACTGGCGGGGCACCTTCTTTGGCGGTGGGTATGGCAACTATTTTTTCTAAGGCTTTTGGTAGCAAAATGCTATCTTTGTGGTATCATTTTGCCATTATGTTTGAGGCGATTTTTATTTTAACCACTCTTGATGCTGGCACAAGGGTGGCGAGATTTATGCTCGAAGATTTATTTAGGTTAAAATATAAAAAAATGCTAGAATCAAAATTTTCAGCGATTGTGTCAAGTGCTTTGGTGGTGCTTGGTTGGGGCTATTTTTTATATGTTGGAGTGCTTGATCCTGCTGGTGGGGTTAACATTTTATGGCCGTTGTTTGGTATGTCAAATCAAATGCTGGCAGGCATTGCTTTGTGTTTAGCGACGGTGATTTTATATCAAAAAAAACCAAAAAAATATTGTCTCATCACTTTTTTGCCTTTGTTGTTTGTAACCTTTAATACTAGCTATGCGGTGTTGCAAAAAGTTTTTTCTGCTGATCCCAAAATTGGTTTTATTGCTTCTGGCAAAAACACTTGGCAACAAGCATTGAATCAGGCTAGTTTGCATCCAGAAAAACTCGCCACCGCCAAACAAATTTTGTTTAATCAATATTTAGTATCAACAATCGCCTTGCTATTTTTGTTAATTTTGTGGGTAATTATTATCGAATCTGCTAAAAAAATTTTAAAATCACGATAATCTGCTAAAAAAACATCTTGATAATTAAAATATGATAATCAAAAATATTATAAATATTTTTGACAATAACCTTTATCAATTTTAATATTATTTTTATATGTCAACAGAAGAAGAATTTAGAAGCTTAGAGCAAGGTGGCGATTTAGCGATGATAAGATCGGTTGCTCTTAAACAACAACAACAATTGTTGAAAGATTTAGTCAGTCAAGAAGAATCAACAAGAAAACCAGCATATGAAAAGTTTGCAATGCAAATAAAAGATGCTTTATCAACAAAACCTAAATTATCTGTTGTTGAAAAAAATATACAAGATAAAAAACAATGGAATGTTTTGGTGCACGACGGTGAAAGTGATGATATTGCCACTTTACTTATGCAGTTGAATAGTCTTGAAAAAGAAGACAGTTTGGCTATAGTTTGCACTGGTAAAAATATGTCAGAAGTTTTTTCAAATACAATAAAAGCAATAGAAAATTTTTGCGAAGAATATCCGGAAAAAAAAGAAGAATTATTAAAAGGAGTAAAAATAATCGCAGTAAAAGATCAGCAAGGTTATGAACAGCATAAAGAACTAAAAGAATCTATTGAAGTGACAATTCCAGAAGACTATCGATCTATAATACATGGTTTAGATAAAGATAAAGTTACTTTAGTTGATTTTTCTGCAGCAGAACAAACAATTGGTAAAATTTTGGGATCAGACTCTGTTGTTAAAGATGTAAATATAATAGCTAAGGCATCTAGTGATTTATTGGGATTTATAAAAAAATGTCAAAGACTTGTAATTAACCCATCTGGTATGAATGCAGTCACTGAAGAGCTTAAAGGTATACTAAACACATTAGGAGTGGTTGATGAAAAAAAATCAGAACAACTCTCTAAAGCTTTTGGTGTTGATTATTATAAGAGTTTATTAGAAGGACAATCTGAAAAAAATGCTGTTTTCGTATGTATGGCAGCAAGAGAAAAACCTTGGCAATTAAGAGCTTTAGATTGCAAAGAGGAGAAGGTTGTAGAACCTGAAATTGTTGGTTTTAAAATGAATAATCCAACATTTACAAAAGCCGTAAAATGTTTTATGGATCTAGAGGATAAAACAGAATTGCTAGACAAAATAAAACCAGCTAAATTAGAAGATATAGAGAGTTACATTGAAGAACAAAATAACTTAAAAGATCTAAAATCAGCCTTAGATGGAGAGTATTCAATAGTTGATAGTGATAATGGCGAATCAAAAAAAAGAAATCTTACTACTCAAGAAAAGCTAGAATTTTTATCTTCCTTATCAAAATTGTCAGAATACTATAAAAAACAACCTAACGAAGCTGTTTATGGGGCCGCTAGAGATTTTTGTGCAAGCTCAACTACTCCTGGTAAAGTTGCCGATTTGATTGTGGCTATAAGAGAAATACAAGAAGATCAAGGACAGGTAACAAAAGAATCTGTCAAAAAAATGCTTGAAGACAAAAATAATTCGAATAACGCTAGAATTCTAGGTTTAAATATAGACAATCTTCTTAATGCAGATACAGGCAAAACAACAAAGAATGAACTTATTAAAAAATTGTTAGAACATGCATATAATATTAATAATGGTAATGTAGATAAAATTGTTGAAAATATTTTACAGAAACAAGATAAAAAAGATATAAAAACATATTTATTAACTCTTTCGAATGACATAACCCCGAAAATTTCAGATATATTGGTTGTTGATACTCATATTTCTCAAACAGAAGATTTGTTTTCCAAAGCAGCTGAGTTTATGCTTGGTTTAACACAATTAGGCTTTACAAAATTGATAAAAGGTGAAAATGGTGTAGTAAAATGTTTTACCGCAGATCAAGAAGAATACTCATAATGGCTTGACAGTTTTTTGAAAACAACAACAAAGGCGAAACAGAGAACAGAAAAATTTGATATGGTAGAAAGAACCGCTCCTCCTTTAACAGATGAACAACCACCTAGCAACACTCCCGCTTCTTCTTGGTCTTTGTCTTGTTGTAGTGGGAGAGGTGGTGCAAATGATTCACAAGAATTTCAAACACAATCATCCTCTCGTTAGCATTTCTCGGTCAGAATTCCCCCTTCTGCAGAAGGGGTGGCACGAAGTGCCGGGGTAGTGTCGGCAAGCCACGGTAAGATCTTTTTAAAAACCATCGGCGATCGTCTCCCAACACTACCTTGGTCTTTTTTTGCTGTCGCAAAAAAATCCACCCCGCACCAAAAGAAGGGGAATTTTGCCCTGCACTCGATTTAATTCCCCTTTCTTTGGTACAGAGGATTTTACACCGCACTCGCTAAGGTAAATTTTAATATAATTTTTTAAGAATTGGCAGTAGCAAAAAATAAGGCAAGATGTTGAGAAATTTTAGTAACAAAGTAAATTTTTTGGGAAAGTGAATTTCGAATTGTTTTTTCTGTAAACCGCAAAAAATATGCTCGGCCGCCATTTTGGCAGAAATAATATGTGGCATAGCAAAATTATTTTTGGCGGTGAGTTTGCTTTCTACAAAACCCGGATTTATCAGCGAGAGATGCACAGAATTTGCCAATAATTCTGCATAAAAGCCTTGGCATAAATTAATTAACCCAGCTTTACTTGCTCCATAGGCACCTGCTTGGGGCATACCAAAATAGCCTGCCACACTAGCAACAACTGCCAAATGCCCGTGTTTTTGTTTAAGCATTTGCTTGCCTACCGCTTCAAAAAAATAAATTGCTCCAAGCAAATTGGTGTCGATAATTTGTTTAGCTTCTTCTCTTGAAAAATTGCTTAAACTTGTTGGTTGATAAATGCCAGAAGCAAAAATTGCCAAATCGAGTTGATGAAAATTTTCTATAACTTTAGCAAAAGCTAAATCAAAACTCACCACATCGGCAACATCGCATTTTATTATTTCGACTGTATTGTTGAGTTTTAATAATTGCAATTGCTGTTGCAACAGTAAAAGCTCTTGTTGATTTCGGGCAGATAAACAGAGATTGTAGCCTTCGTTGTAAAGTTTAATGGCAAGTTCTTTGCCAATGCCACTGCTACAGCCAATTATCCAACAGTTTTTGTTGTTATGCATAGTTTTATTTCAAAGCAATGCCCCATTTTTTGGAGAGATATTGGTTGATAGTGTCGATTTCTTCGGTTTTTAAGGCTCGGTCGAAAACCAAAACTTCGCCGATGTAGCCATTTAATGAGTAAATTGAAGGAGTGCTAATCGCTCCACAACCTCCCACAATAAGCGCATCAGAAGATAATGTGTGGTTGGCAGTATCTAATCCTTTGTTACTTGTAGAGTTGTTTAATGAAAAATAGATATTGTTTGTGCTGCCTGCAATTGACGAATCTTCTAGTTTTATTATTCCAATGTATGGAGTTGAAGTTTTGGTTGATAAAGAAGAGGCCGTTGCTGTTCCAGCAATGTCATGACGAAAAGAGGTAGAATTAGGGGCATTCATTGAAGATACTTGACCTCCTTGAGAATTGTTGTCAACTTGGCAAAAGATGTTTTGATCTCCTGAAGATGGATTAAAAGAAAACACCGCAATCATGGTATAACTATCGTCACCTGCCACAAGTGGCGGAGCGGAGGGAGTGGTGTTGTTGTTTTTAGAATATAAATATTGAGTGCTACCATCAAACTGCAAAGCTGGCAAGCCATTGATGGCATTGGCGATATACATTGGTCTTTTTGAGCCGGTTTCTTGGTAGACACTTTTTTTGTTGCCTGCCAAAGCTCTTGGTGAAATATCGTTCCATCTGGCAACATACTCACGATTATCGGGGC
>Ga0214921_10001579_pt1 | contig 38535 bp, 38 predicted proteins | sample LL1505_MetaG_FD_177992 | JGI IMG/M metagenome (GOLD analysis project Ga0214921, IMG submission 177992) | Freshwater microbial communities from Lake Lanier, Atlanta, Georgia, United States - LL-1505 | ecosystem: Environmental > Aquatic > Freshwater > Lake | place: USA: Georgia | collected...
TTTCCCGGGCGCGAAGCCTCCTTGGTTTTCATCCCCGGGTGGACCTGGAAGAAGGCCTGAGGAAAACGATCGTCTGGCAGATTCAGCGCAGAAAAGAGTTGGGAGTACCCACGCCTTTCACCCCAAGTTGGCTGGCATCGTAGGTGACCGAAAAACCGAAATTATTTGTGCTGATTCCCGTTTTTAACGAGGAACAAAACATCCCTATTCTTCTTGGGTCACTCACGAAAATCCGGGACCAACACCAAAGTGCCTTGGACGTCAAAATCTACCTGATCGATGACGGAAGCAGGGATGAAACGGTCAAAGTTGCCCGAGATAACGCCCGGGATCTGCCAATCGAGGTGCTGGAACATGCCAGCAACCAAGGGCCGGGTGCGGCGTTTGCCACCGGCTTTGCAACTCTCCGTCCGCAATTGCGGGCGCAAGACTGGGTTTTGACCATGGAGGGTGACAATACCTCAAAACTTGAAATTATCGAAAAAATGTTCCGTCGATCTGGCGAAGGCTTTGACGCGGTCTTTGCCAGCCCTTACCAGTACGGAGGTGGCTTTACCAAGACCAATCTGCTGCGGCGTTTTCTCAGCAGTGCAGCCAATCTCATCGTGAAAGATCTTTTGGATATTCGCGGAATTCTGACCGTGAGCTCCTTTTTCCGTTTGTATCGGGGGTCGGCCATCCTGCGACTTCAGAAAATCTTCGGCTCGGGGATCCTTGAAAAGAGAGGCTTCGAAAGCATGGTAGAGTTGGTTATGAAAATGGTCATGCTCCATCTGTCAATTTCCGAGATTGCCATGCTGCTCGACTCTTCGCAGCGCCGCGGCAAGAGTAAAATGAAAATATGGAAAACCGCCGTCGGATATTTTTCCCTTTGGTACTGCCGACCCAAGTGGCTAAGCCAAGCAAGTTCGTGCAATTCCTAGCTCATTGTAAAAAACGATATGCCTCTCGCGGCTTATACGCGGCGTTGCTTTCAGCAGGACGATACCTCAATTTCGGATGTCAATGTAGATGTAAAAAAAGCCCTAACCCAAAAGCTAGTTTTGCATCTTCAGGGCGGTAAAAATTAAAATATTTACCAACCATTTAAGATTTGGTTTTAATCAGTTTAACTATCTGTCTCCTGCAAGATTCTCGCTGAGCCCGAACTTGCCAAGCCTTAGGGATAAACCACCAGCCGTATTTGGGGTGCGGATCCCGGATGGCATCGATGCGCTGGCTTGCCAAAACGAAATCCATTGCAAGCTTTCGTGCCGATGGATCTAAAAAATCTAAAAGGGTTGAAGCAAGCTGATAAATTTGTTTCTTGCTGACCGGCCGCGACTTGCCAGAAGCATGAACGTTGAACCGTGCCAGATAACTTTGACACAGGGCAATAGAAATTTTCGGAATATTTTTATAAAGCCAAGCAGTATCTCCGTAGTGGAAGTAATCGGTTGGAAAAGGAAAATCTTTCAGGATCCTGGTTCGGAAAAGGCAAGAGGCGCATGAACCAGCCAACCCGCTGGCCCCAGATAGAATTTGGATCAAGGCGGTTACTTTTCTTGAAATAATCAGACCATCATATGCTTCCAAGTGTTTTCGGAAGGTAAAAAGAGGCCAGTGGCGGTCGATTTTCCTAGAAACAGTGTTGTGTGGATAGGGCCGAGGGGGAGAGATGACCAAATCCGCCCCAGTTTTCTGAAGGAGCCCGAGCAAAATATCGAGGCCGTCGTTTTTTTCTATAAAATCCCCGACCGTGCTAACGTATAAAAACTCGCCGGCGGCGACCTTGATGCCGGTATTCCAAGCTTCATACAACCCCCTGGGCACTTCAAGAATTTTGCCGCCCAGCTTGGATGCGGCTGCCTTGGCCATCCGGCAGGATCCGTCGGGACTATCAGTAATGACCCAAATCAGCTCGTGGACCCTGCGGGAGATGGTGGCGAGAAAATCCAGATGCTCGGGCAGGCGCTCGGCACATTGATAGACCGGCACCATTACGGAAATCTCGGAAAGGTCAGTGGACATGGAGTGCGGTTTGCAGGTTGTCACCAGTATGCCCCGTTTTCCATGCTTTGGTAGTTTTTGGGGCGCTCGTCCGGCAAGGGACGGATCCACCCTTCACGGTAAATGCCCGATTGGTCAAAACGGCCGCCCTTGATGCCAAACAGGAGCTGAAGGGATCCGCCGAGATGCATCCCCTTTTTGCCCAGCTTCTTTGCGTGGGCTGCCAGCGGAAGGGACCAAGCCCCAGCCCCGATCAGGGCAATGTCGAAATCCTCCTTCTCCATGCCCCGCTTCAATTCCTCAAGTGCGGAAACCCAATCCCGGTGCTTTGGTTGGACCATATAGGCAAACTGGGGGCAGGCCAGAATCCGGGTGTCCCGGCCCCGCTTTTCCAAAAACGGCTTGGAGCTTTTGGGGTAGATTCCGAGAGTAGCGAGACGGAACAACTGGGCCCGGATCGTTTTTTCGAAGGGATGGATCACCAGCCAGCGGAGTTTCAGAAGGTCTCCCACCCAAGAAGCGGGCGGATGCAGGGGGTGGGCATAATTTCGATGAACGCGAAAAGCCTGCGGTGCCACACGGGCCAAAACGCGATCTTCCACCACCGAGAGATAGGTCGCAGGAGGTTGCCATTGGGCCAAAACGTCCATTGCCCGCAGAGATTCATGGAGTTCGCCTGCCCAAGCCACATAGATATCCCGTCTAATCGGGAAAAGGCCCGAACATTCGTACAGCCGCTGGGCGGGACGTTCCCAGCTGGCGGCGGGTGGCCACGGAAGCTGGACCCAGCGGTGCAGATATTCCAGACCCATCAGCTCCGTCGTTCCAATTTTGCCCAAGGCGCACGGAGCGGATGAGAGGAGGAGCTCGGAAATTTTGGTTTCACTCCGGACGCGGAAGTCGTCGGACTCATCGGTGAGGGGGAACTGACGCCACCAGCGGATGCCGGTGAGGCGGTTAAAGTGGGGCAACCTCATGCCGGCTTCTGCCGCTGCCTGAGAGCAGCCCGTTTACAAAGAATCATAGGGGGCAACATTTTTGCCACCAAGAGGACGAAATTGAAGTCAAATTGGCGGGCCGGTCTGTGGCGGGCTCCTGTCGGCTCAGCGGATACTTTTCAGGGCTCTCTTTCGGGATATCGTAGCGCTTGGCTCAATTCTTTGTTTCAAGTGGTTCAACCTCGGCAAGTTTTGGCACGATTGGTTTTGGTCCCGGGTCGCCGGGGCCGATCGACCAAGGGCGGCAGTCCGATTAGCATGACGCCTTTCTTTCGGCACGATTTGGTGGTTCAATAGAGGGCATGAAAAGCTTGGGTTCCATCCTCATTACAGGCGGCACCGGCAGTTTTGGCCAAGCCTTCGTGGGGGAGGTCCTCCGCCGCAATCCGAAAATCAAACGCCTGGTGGTTTACAGCCGGGATGAGCTCAAACAGTTTGAAATGGCCCAAAAGTATCCGCTAAAAAAGTATTCAGGGCTTCGGTATTTTATCGGGGACGTAAGGGATCAGGAGCGGCTGCGGAGGGCCCTAGAAGGGGTAGATACGGTGATTCACGCCGCGGCCCTCAAACAGGTGCCAGCTGCGGAGTATAATCCGATCGAATTCATCAACACCAATGTGATCGGGGCTGAAAACCTGGTTCAGGCCTGCTTGGACACCAAGGTCCGAAAAGTGGTGGCTCTTTCGACGGACAAGGCGGCGGCCCCCATCAATCTTTACGGGGCGACCAAACTGTGTAGCGACAAGCTTTTCGTCGCCGCCAACAACATCCGGGGGCGGCACCAAATAAGTTTCAGCGTGGTCCGGTACGGAAATGTCCTGGGCTCCAGGGGGTCCGTGGTACCCTTTTTCATGGAAAGGGCCAAAACCGGTACCCTACCCATCACTGACCGTAATATGACCCGTTTCAGCATCTCCCTTCAGGAGGGTGTGGGGATGGTGTTTTGGGCGTTGACCAACGCCCTAGGAGGCGAAATTTTTGTCCCTAAAATTCCCTCTTACCGGATCACGGATATGGCCAAGGCCATTGGCCCGTCCTGCCGCCTACAGGTTGTTGGAATCCGCCCCGGAGAGAAGGTCCATGAGGAAATGATCACGACCAGCGACAGTTTTACCACCGTCGATCTGGGTAAATATTACGCGATTCTGAACGGTTCCAGCGGGCATACACCGAGGGATTATTTGAGAAAAAGAAAGGGTCATCAGGTCAAAGCAGGCTTCTCCTACAATTCCGGTGAGAACGAACACTTTCTCGATGTCGGACAAATCCGCAAACTGATCCGGCAGCACATCGATCCCTCATTTTTCATTCATTAAATCCCCTTTTCCCGCCATTCCTTATTCCCGCCCCTGTCTGGATCAGGCGGATGTTCGTTCCGTGATCCGGGTTTTAAAAAGTACTTTTCTCACGCAAGGCCCTGAAATTCCTGCCTTTGAAAGGGAGTTTGCCGGCTTTTGCGGTGCCAAGTACGCAGTGGCCTGCAGTTCCGCCACCGCCGGCCTGCATCTCTCCGCCATGGCGTTGGGCCTGGGGCCTGGAGATCAATGGTGGACTTCCCCCAATACGTTTTGTGCCACCGCGGATGCCGCAGTCCGATGTGGTGCCGAGGTCGATTTCATCGACATTGAATGGGGTACCTACAACATGGATCTGGGGCTGTTGGAGGAAAGGCTGAAGCAGGCTGCCCGGAAGAATCGATTGCCCAAAGTGGTGGCCCCAGTTCATTTTGCCGGAAATCCGGTGGATCTGGAGTTCCTTGATAAGCTCCGGCGGCGTTATGGTTTCAAGGTGGTCGAAGACGCCGCCCACGCCACCGGAGCCGAGTTGAGGGGGGAGAAAATCGGGTCGTGTAGGTGGTCCGATCTCTGCGTTTTCAGCTTTCACGCCGTGAAGATCATCACAACCGGGGAGGGTGGAATGGTCACCACAAATTCCCCGGAACTGTATAAAAAACTATGCAGGCTCCGGACCCATGGAATCACCCGCGACCCGAAACACCGTTCCCGAGGTAGGAGGCATCCTTGGTACTATGAAAAACTCGACCTTGGGGATCACTACCGCATGACAGATATTCAGGCGGCGTTGGGCAGGAGTCAGCTGAAAAAAATCAAAGTCTTCCAAAGGCAAAGAGAGAAAATTGCGGCAGGCTACTACAGTGGCCTTGCCCAACTGCCGCTGGATCTGCCTCAACTGACCCCTGGGGCTTGGTCCTCTTGGCATCTATACCCGGTATGCCTAAGGGGAGGGAACGCCGTCAGGAATAAAATGCTGAAAAAACTTAGAAGGGATGGAATTATGGCCAACCTCCACTATGCAAGTGTTCCAAGGCTTCAATATTACCGGCTCCTCGGCAAGAGGGCCTTTTTGGACTGTCCGCTCGCGGAAAAATACGCTGCCTCCGCCCTTAGCCTGCCCATTTTCCCCGGAATGAGTTCCAAGAATCAATACTACATCCTTAAAAAGGCAAAAAGGCACCTGCTATCAAATTCGAGACATTAGAGCCGGCAAAAACCGAAAAACTCGAAGCCAGCCGACTCGCCCTTGGCACCGCAAACCTGCTCGGGGGTTATGGGGTAGGCCAATCCTCCCTCAGCGGCAACCCAGATGAAGTCCGGAAAATATTTTCCACAGCCATTCGGCGCGGGGTTTCTCTTTTTGACACAGCGCCTGCTTACGGAAATGCAGAAACAATTATGGGCACGCTGGATCTTGGAAAAACCAAGATTGTCACGAAATTGCCGGAGATCCGGGCCGCGCGCAGTTCCCCGTCGCAAATCTGCGACACCTTTCACTCCTCATTGGGAAAATTAGGGCTTAAGGAGATCTACGGACTGTTGCTGCATAAGCCCGGGCAGCTCGATTCCGATCTTCGCCCCAATATTCTCAGGGCTTTACATATGATCATGGCAGACAAGCATGTAAAAAAAATCGGCCTTTCCGTCTACGAGAGTGAAAGTTTATCCCAATGGCTGGAAATGTTTCCATTTCAGATCGTTCAGCTTCCCTGCAATGTGTTCGACCGTCGGTTCGAGATTTCGGGTTGGCTGTCTCGCCTTCGCGCGCGCGAGGTGGAGATCCACGCAAGATCTGTCTTTCTGCAAGGATCCCTTTTGAGGCCTCCAGGCCAATTGCCTCAAAATCTGGCCAAGTTTTCCCCCCACTGGTCTTCCTGGCATAAATGGCTTCAAGATCAGAATCTTTCTCCCCTGTCCGGATGTCTCGCGTATGTGGCTGGTCTCAAAGAAATCTCTCACCTGGTTGTCGGGGTAGACTCCGCCGATGAATTGGAAGCCATTTTGGATTGCAGATGGCCCAAAGATCTTACGGTTCCGAAAATCTTGGCGGCAGATAACCTCTCCTTGATCGACCCAAGATGCTGGTCAATTGCATGAAACAAAAAACTCTCAATTTGGGCATCGTCGGAATCAGTGAAGGGAATGGGCACCCCTATTCATGGGCAGCCATTTTTAACGGATACAACTCCGCCGAGATGGAGCGCTGCGGTTTCCCGGCGATTCCCCGGTATCTTGAAAAACAGCGTTTTCCGGAGGACGCCATTCCCGAAGCCAAGGTAACCCATGTTTGGACGCAGGATCGACGTGTTTCCGGTCATATAGCCAAGGCAGCCAAAATCAAGCATGTGGCAGAAAAAATGGATGACCTCCTTGGGGTTGTGGATGGAATTTTATTGGCACGTGATGATGCAAAGGAACATCTTCGAATGGCCTTGCCATTTTTACAGGCTGGGATTCCAATTTACGTAGACAAGCCGCTGGCCTTGTCCGTGAAGGAGGCAGAAGTCATGATTCGGGCCCAAAAATATCAAGGGCAACTCTTTTCCTGTTCCGCCTTGCGCTATGCCCCCGAAATGCTTTTGACTAAGGATCAAATCAAAAATCTGGGTCCGATTCTCGCGGTGCATGCGTTTGTGCCCAAAGCCTGGGATACGTACGCCCCACATGCGATCGAACCCATTTTGCAAAACCTGCCGGAACGGGGGGAGGTTGTTCGTGCGATTTGTTCCATGGCCAAGGATCAAAAGACTCTTTTGCTGGAATTCAGCGGTGGTGTCACTGCACAAATTCACAGTCTGGGGCAGGCGACCACGCCCATCCAACTAACATTTTTCTCAAAAAGTCATTCCGAGACCTTAACCTTTCGGGATTCGTTTTGGGCTTTTCGCGCTGCTTTACATGAATTTGTCCAGGGTATATTAAAGGGAGACGTTCGAATTTCACCATCGAACATGCTGGAAGTAGTGCAAGTGATGGAACTAGGGCATACATAAGATATGAGTCGCACAATTCTTCTCACCGGGGCGACAGGAAAAATCGGGCTAGCTTTGGTTCGACATTTTCTTGAACGAGGGGACCGCGTCGTCGCGGTTGGCCGGTCCAAAACATCCATGCAAAACCTATTGTCCATGGGTGGACCAGAAACAGGAAACCTGGTTTTTGTGGAAACTGATCTGATGAAAAAAAAATCCGTGGAGAAGCTGGTTTTGCAACTAAAAAAAAGAAAGATTTATCCCGATGGCTGTATCCATAGTGCGAGGAACATGGCCTATCTTCACTTAAAAAAGGATGGCAGTCCCGGGGAGCAGAAATTTGCTAATGAATTCAAACTCGGAGTCATGATTCCTTACGAGCTGACCATGGCGTTGGCTCGCCAAAAAGGAAGTCGCTTAAAAAGCGTGGTCAATGTGGGCTCGATGTATGGAGCCGTGGCGCCCCATCTTAGCCTGTACAAAAAGCCTTTGCGGGAGTCGCCGATCCATTATGGCGTGGTCAAGGCCGCCCTAGCCCAGCTCACCAGAGAATTGGCCGTGCGCTTGGCCGGCAGGGGTATTCGTGTGAATTGTGCGGCTTTTGGTGGGGTGGAGGGGCGAGTCGACAGAAAATTCGCCCGGAGGTATGCAGCCCTCACACCCTCCGGAAGAATGTTATCCGAAAAAGAAATACCGGGGCCGATTGATATGCTCTTGTCCGAGGCCGCCTCGGGCGTGACTGGCCATGTTTTGATGGTGGATGGCGGTTGGACTGCTTGGTGAGCCGTAGAATCGCAATTATTCTGGCGCGGGGAGGATCCAAAAGGCTTCCCCGCAAAAATATTTTGGACTTGGGGGGAAAACCGATGCTGGCTTGGTCTATCGAAGCTGCCTTGGAATCCGGATTGTTTGACCGAGTTCTGGTCTCCACGGATTCCAAGGGAATTGCCGCATTGGGTCGAAAGTTTGGCGCTGAAGTTCCCTTTTTGCGGGTTTCGGCTTCAGACGACGAATCTCCCACAAGTTTGGCCACCCATGCGGCTCTCCAGCAGGCGGAGGGTTATTGGACAACCCGATTTGACATCGTGGCGCAACTGATGGCGAACTGTCCGCTCCGGGGTTATGAGGAAATTCGCCAAGGAATGTATGCTTTTGAAAAAAGCGGCGCACCCTCCCAAATTAGCTGTTTTCGTTTTGGATGGATGAATCCATGGTGGGCGGTCACTTTGGGTAAAAATGGTTCCCCAACTCCTCTTTTCCCGGAAGCCCTTAAGAAACGATCCCAGGATCAGCCTCCGGTCTATTGCCCAACAGGAGCATTATGGATAGCAAATCGGGACGCGTTTATCGATAGCCAAAACTTTTATATGCAAGGTCATCGTTTCCACGAAATATCCTGGATGGCCGGAATGGACGTGGACAATATGGAAGATTATAAGATGGTGCAGGCCTGCTGGCAACTGTCCAAATTAAAGACAAAGGAGATTAAGTGAAAAAAAAACAAGCAAGGAAATATTTGAAAATCATTGATCAAATTGAAAAAGTAAGAACAAAAAACAACGTCAACTGGATGAATATTTTAAGAATCGCTTTTCAAAAAGACCCTGATGCCGCCAAGAAAAGTTTTCGTAGAATTAACGCCCAAGATAAAAAAATTAGCTCCCTCGTGGCAAGACTTTGTCAGTAAAAAACAGGCTTCGGATAAGAGTAATAAAAAAAGAGGACTGCTCCGCACTTTTGAAATGGGCCAATAATAAGCAGACCAGAAACAATTCCATAAACCGATCGCTTATAACCAAATACCAGCACAAGCAGTGGTTTGCTCGAATTTTCAATGAGCGGAGTCGCAATCCTGCCCTCATTTGCCTAAAAGATGCCAAAGAGCGCCTAGGGGTAATTAGATTCACCCGCTTATCAGATGTAAAAAATGATTGGGAGATTCACTTTACGGTCAATCCCAAATACCGAGGGCTAGGCTTTGCCCAGCCAATGCTTGTGAGCGCGCTTGGATGGTTCCGACAATCAAAGCCGAACCAACCGGTCTATGCGCACGTCAAAGCCTTAAATATAAAATCATTAAAAATTCTGCGATCTATCGGGTTTAAAAAAGAAACATCATTAAGAATATCCTCCGACCTTGTTCGGCTTCGGCTACCAGGCCGGCATAAAAGATCCGTTTCTTTGTCCTTAAAAAAAATATGAGGCAAAAAAAAGTCCCTTTGATTTTAGGTAAAAAAACCAAGCCACCTTTTGTTATTGCAGAGGTTTCTGCAAACCATAACGGTTCATTGGATCGGGCCTTGGCAACAATTACTGCCGCGAAGCAGTCCGGAGCGGATGCAGTCAAAATTCAAACTTATACGGCGGATACTATGACGATTGATTGTGATTTGCCTGAATTTTTGATCAAAGGCGGGCTTTGGAATGGGTATAAACTATATGACCTCTACAAGTGGGCCCAGACGCCTTACGAATGGCACAAACCATTATTTGAACATGCCAAGAAAGTGGGTATTACTCTTTTTTCCACCCCCTTTGACGAGACAGCAGTCGACCTGCTCGAAAGTCTTAATACACCGGCTTATAAGATCGCCTCCTTCGAACTGACGGACCTTACCCTGATTCAATACGTAGCCAAGACGGGCAAGCCGATGATCATGTCCACGGGAATGGCCAGCGAGGAAGAGATCCAAGATGCGGCCGTAACAGCGGAAAACGCGGGTTGTAAAGAGTTGGTGCTTCTTCATTGCATTAGCAGTTATCCGACCCCCATTAAACAGGCCCACCTCCTCCAAATTCCGGCTTTGGCTGCAAGGTTTAAGCTCCCGATTGGGCTTTCCGACCATACTCTGGGAACCACAGCCTCTGTAGCTGCGGTAGCTCTTGGGGCCTGTGTGATTGAGAAGCATTTTACCCTAAGCCGGGCGGACAAAGGGCCCGATTGCGAATTTTCTTTGGAACCACAGGAATTTAAACACCTTTGTAGTGAGGTAAAAGGTGCATGGTCGGCACTTGGAACCCCTGGGTTCGCCCGGCAAGAATCTGAAAAAGACAACAAAGTTTTTCGGAGATCCCTTTACTTTGCCAAAGATCTGCCCGAGGGTCATGTGATCCAACAGGAAGACATAAAAAAAATAAGGCCGGGATTTGGGCTTGCCCCGAAGCACCACGAAGTGTGTCTGGGTGCGAAGTTGAAAAAAAATGTCAAACGGGGGCAACCTGTCTTGGAAGGGCATTTGGCCCCCCGCAACCCTTGATTTACCAACCCTTATTTTCTGGGATATCCAGAAAATCCCGGGAACAGGCCGCGGTTATCTTTGCGGCCAAACCCAACTTCTTTGCGGAAACCTTGCTTATCGAGGCCGTCTTGAAAAAGTTACGCAAGACCTACCCGACGCATTATGTGGCCCTGCAAACACCCAAAATCAAAACTCTGATCTTCCCGAGAGTATTACAACGGGGAAAGAGGGATAAGGGCAACCTCCTTCTGATCCTTCGGGGCCTCGAATCCTTAATTTCTGCATTTCAATCGATAATTCGTGAACTCCCGGGACTGGCCCAACGGGGTATTCGCGAAGGGTTCCTAAAAAGTCTTTTCGGTATCCGTTTTGGAAAAGTGAAAATTGGAGACTGTGTGTTCAGCACCTACCTCCGCTTTGAGGGCGATGTTTTACGATTCAATTGGAGACTGGTCAAAGTGTTGGCCAAAACTTTTTATGAACTTGCCTATTTGAAACAAGCCCTGGAGGAGCGCATCCGGTCCTATCCCCAGGCGAGAAAATATTTCCTTCTTACCGAAACGACCTATATCGACGAGGCGTTTCGGCGTCTTTTGTTGGGCAAGGGCTTTCTGGAAATTATCCAATCCCCGAGAAACGGCCGATTGGCCGCTTTGCCTGAAAGACCGTGGGGTTATCAGTTGGTCAAAAACCTACATTATCCCCCCAAAAGCGGGATGATAAGCCCCCGGAAGCGGGTGAGCGAGATCCACCGATATGCCACAGGGGCCGGAAATTACGACTACATGTTGCAAAAAAAAATCACAACCAACATCAAGCTTCAACACCCCTTCCTGGTCGGTGAAAAAATTGCAGTCCTATTCCTTCACCTGGTGTCCGATGCCCAGTATCTCTTTGGGCCCAGCTGTTTCCTGGACCTGCATGACTGGCTCTGTCGATCCGTCGAAATTTGCCGGAACGAGGGAATCATGCTCCTCCTAAAATGTCATCCCAACGCCGCCCGTGCCGGCTCCCTGTATCCCCTGGAAGGCAGCTATCTCAATCGCATCTCGAGAAAATTCGGAATGCCGGCCCAGGTTCCACCGGACGGGGTTATCCCGTCAAAAGTCGCGGGGGTGTATTTCATCCACCCCTCCCTATCCACCCAGACACTGGTCAGAAACTTCCCCGGCATCCTGTTTCTCACCCATCATGGAACCATAGCGACGGAGGCGGCTTATTTTAACCATGTATGCCTATGCTCCTCGGCCAGTCCCTATCCTAAAAATGCAAAGTTTCTTTTCCAGTTCCGAAATATTTCCGAATACCGAAGCCTAGTGCGCCGCTGGAAAAACAACCAATTGCGCCTTCCGCGGGATGCCCAGCGCGAACTTTTGGCATGGTTGGGTCAGCGGCGAAACTACACCGAGCTCAAAAACAATTATTTCCACCTTTTGCTCGAAAGCATCTCAAGAAAATGGAGTCCGTACCGTGCGGCGGCCGATTCCGATGCGATCCAGATCCAATGCCGGAACAAAAAAACACAACAAAGGCTTGTTCAAAAATTGGTTAAGGCACTTTAAAAAATCCATGTGGGGATCCTCGCGCCCTCTGCTTGCTCCTCTGGGAGATGCCTGCAAGGCCAGCCCCCGGCCGGCGCTTTTTTGGGCTGGATAGTTTGATGGCTTGGCTAAAAAAAATCTTCAAACGACGAGAATCACCCGATAGGTTGATTTTTCAGGGAGATTTTGGTTCTTGGCAACAAGCGGAAGCAGAAGCGCGGGGTTACGGCGACATTTCTATATTAGCCAAAACGGAAGAGTCCATGCGCGAGATTTTGGCCGGCAAAGCCGTGTATGAGCGCGATTCCGTGCTTTTGCCCAAACCCGAATATCCTTGGCCCCTGATCGGGTGTTTGTTGTCTGCCGCCCTAGCCGCCGGAGGTCGTTTAACGGTGTTGGATTTTGGAGGCGCTCTGGGGAGCACCTATTACCAGTGCCGTCCTTTTTTAACAGATGTCCCCCTTCTAGCTTGGATGGTTGTCGAGCAAAAGCATTATGTAGAGTCTGGCCTCCGGGAATTTTCGAAGGGACCGGTCACATTTCACGATACCATGGCCGCCGCCTGTTCCGCCCGGAAGCCTGATCTGGCGCTTCTCTCGAGCGTCTTACCTTATTTGCCGGATCCTTATTCCCTTTTTCAAGAAATGTTGTGCCTTGGTATTCAACACGTTGTGGTGGATCGAACTTTTTTTTTGCGTCGTCCGGCCGAGCGGCTCACGGTTCAGTTTGTGCCTAAATCCATTTATCCTGCAACCTATCCCGCCTGGTTTCTGGATGAGGCTAAGCTAAAAGCCATCGCCGCAAGGGCGGGATATCGATTAGTGGCGGAATTTCAGGCCTTGGATCAAAATGAGCCCGAGGGTGAAAACGCCGATGCCAAGGGCTTCTTTTGGAGGCTGGGGGCATGAGGATTCCGAAAAGCATTTCATTTGGGCAAAAAAAAGTGCTGATCACAGGCGGGTTGGGTTTCATCGGCTCCAACTTGGCCCGGCGACTTGTTGGCGAAGGGGCCAAGGTCACCTTGGTGGATAGCCTGATCCCGGAGTACGGCGGGAACCGGGCCAATATCACCAACCTTGCGAACCGGCTTGAGGTGAATATCACCGATGTGCGTGATCCTCACGCCATGGGCCATCTAATCCAGGGGAAGGATTACCTCTTTAATCTGGCTGGCCAGACCAGCCACTTGGATTCCATGACGGACCCCCACACGGACCTGGAAATCAACTGCCGGGCCCAGCTTTCCATTTTGGAGGCTTGCCGGAGGGAAAACCCGGCCATCCGGGTGGTTTTTGCCAGCACCCGGCAAATTTACGGAAAACCGGACTGCCTGCCAGTCGACGAGAGCCACATCCTCAGGCCCACCGATGTCAACGGGATCAACAAGATGGCCGGCGAGTGGTATCATATCCTTTACAGCCGGGTGCACGGCATCCGTGCCTGCTCCCTTCGCCTTACCAACACCTACGGGCCGGGCATGAGGATCAAGGATGCTCGCCAAACATTTCTGGGAATATGGATCCGAAAAGTTCTTGAGAGCCAGCCTTTCGAAATCTGGGACGGGGGACAGAAGCGGGACTTCACCTATGTGGATGACTGTGTGGAAGCGCTACTTCTGGCCGCTTCCCGCCCGGAAGCCGAGGGGGAGATTTTCAATTTGGGAGGCTGTGAGGTGGTCACCCTTAAGGAAACCGGGGATCTGCTTTGCCAGCTTGAGCCCAAGGCGCGCTACGAGCAGCGCTCTTTTCCCGCGGAACGAAAGGCCATCGACATTGGGGATTTTTATGCGGACTTTTCCAAGATTCGCAACCGGCTGGGGTGGAGTCCGCAGGTTGACTTGAGGACGGGCCTGAAAAAGACCTTGGATTATTACCGCGAACGCCTGTCCGAATATCTTTGAAGCTCATTCCTCAAACCGATCCCGGGGCCTCCTTCCGCAAGCATCGTACGGCCTTAGAAAAAGCGGTTCGTCGGGTGATCAACAGCGGTTGGTATATTCTGGGAAAGGAAGTCGAAGCCTTTGAAAGGGAGTTTGGATCATTTCTGGGCATTGATCCTGTCGTGGGCGTAGCCAACGGGACTGACGCCCTGGCTCTGGCGCTACGCGGGCTAGGCCTAAAGCCGGGGGCAGGGGTGGTGACAGTTGCCCATACAGCCACCGCGACAGTCGCTGCCATTGAGCTGGCGGGCGGAGTCCCTGTTTTCACCGATATCGACGCCCGCTGGATGGTGATGAACCCGCAAAAATTGGCTGATACGATCCGGGAATACCGAAAAGGAAGCCGAGTTCCCCTGCAGGCCGTGGTGGTCGTTCATCTTTACGGACAACCGGCGGATATGAAAGGAATTCGGGCAGTGTGCCAAAAAGAAGGGCTGTTTTTGGTGGAGGATTGCGCCCAGTCGGCCGGGGCCTCCTGGGCTGGCCGGAGGACCGGCACTTGGGGGGATGCGGCCTCGTTCAGCTTTTATCCCACCAAAAACCTCGGAGCTCTGGGGGACGGGGGGGCCGTGGCAGCAGCCGATCCAGCCGTAGCCCGCCGGATCCGGATGATGCGGGAATACGGCTGGAGCAAGCGGAACATGAGCCGGTTTCCGGGAACGAATAGCCGGTTGGATGAGATTCAGGCTGCCATCCTGCGGGTCAAGCTGAAGTCCTTGGGCAGGGAGAATGAAAAGAGGCGGACGGTGGCGGGCATGTATTGCCGGCAGATCAGAAATCCTGAGATTTTGTTGCCTGGCCAGAGATCCGCGGGTGAGCATGCTTATCATCTGTTCGCCGTAAGATCGGAAAGGAGAAATAGTTTACGGAATTTTCTCAAAGCGAAGGGAATCGGGACGAATATCCATTACCCCTACCCAATCCATCGGATGCCCGGGTATCGGGGAAGATTTTGGTTGCCGGCCAGTGGTCTGCCAGAGAGCGAGCGCGCGGCGTGTGAGGTTCTCAGCCTGCCGCTTTATCCCGAAATGTCGGCGATGGAGGTAGGGCGGGTGGCCAAAGCGGTGAATGGATGGACAGCCCTGTGAGGCATTACTGCACCTACTTCGACCACCGCTATCTCCCTCAGGGTCTAGCGCTTCACCAGTCCATGCGAGCCCATATCGGTAAATTTCGTTTATGGGTCCTGGCCTTGGATGAGGAATGCGAGGAGATTCTTCGGCGGATCCGGCCGGAGGGGTTAGAGGTGGTGAGCTTGCGGGACTTGGAGCAGGCTGACCCGGAACTCCGGGCAAGCCGCCAGACACGCAGTCTCGTGGAGTTTTATTTCACCAGTACCCCCTGCCTCCTGCTTCACCTGCTAAATCAAAACCCCGAGATTAAAAGGATCACTTATTTAGATGCCGACACTTACTTCTTTGCCAGTCCCGCCGAGGTGGAGAAACAGGTGGAGGCAAGTTCCATCGCCATCACACCGCATCGTTTTCGCCCCGAATTGGAGGGGCACCGGAAGTACGGTGTCTACAACGTAGGCTGGCTGAGTTTTCGCCGGGATTCCGAAACCATGGCCTGTCTGGGCCGGTGGCGGGAGCAATGTCTGCAGGATTGCCGCGACGAACCGGAGGCCGGGCGTTTCGGTGACCAGGGATATCTGGACGAGTGGCCCGGGCGCTATGCCGGGGTGAAGGTGGTGGATCGGTCCGGCTTCAACGAGGCTCCCTGGAATGTCCGGGTGGACGAAATTTCAAAGAATGGGCAGCCAGTCAAAATTGGCCAGCATCCGCTGATTTTTTTTCACTTCCAGGGATTGCGCCGGATCAGTCCGAATCTTTTTAATCCCAACTGGCATGATTATGCCATAAGACCCAGCCCCATTCTTATCCAAGCCATTTACCAACCTTACCTCCTCGCCATAGCCAAAGCTGAAAAAAATGCAGGTCTTGATGCGTCGGGTCAGGAGTTTATAAGAGGAAGAAAATCCGCGAGAAGTGGTGGAGGCCGTTGGTCACTGCTGGAACGACTACACATAAACATCAAAGCTGCCCGCGGAGCCTATTTATCCCTGCCATGTCGTTAAACAGGGCTCTTGCGAATGCCGTTTCAATGAGCCCGGTTAAAAGAAATTACCAATATGCGCCGTGTTCCATCCTCATAAAATCCTTTGGCTTTTCGTCTGCCAAGGGTCGAGTCCAGAAGGGATTGTAAATTCCCACTTGGTCCCAGCGCCCGCCCTTGATTCCAAAGAGTAGCTGGAGCTGGCCGCCCAGATGCAGGCCCTTTTTCCCAAGATTTTTGGCGTGAGCCACCAAGGGAATCGACCAGGCACCTGCCCCCACCAGGGCCACATCGAAATCCTTGCGTTCCATTTGGGCCTTTAATTCTTCCAAGGCCTCAAACCAGTCACGGTGCCGCGGGGGCTCGAGGTAGGGGAGTTGGGGGCAGCGTAGGATTTGGCAAGTGGTGCGCACCTGAGGTAAGAGCGGCAAGGCCCGGTCCGGAAAAAACCCGAGTTTTTCCAAGTGCGGTAGCTGGGACCTGATGGTGGCTTCAAAGGGGCTGACGACTAGCCAGCGAAGTGCGCAAAGCTCCGGCAACCAAGAGGCCGGGGGATGCACCGGGTGAAGCGACGCCAAACTGATCCTTTCCGCTTGGGGAACATATCTGGCTAAGGCCCGACTCTCATAGGCGGATAAAAATGTGCCGGGTGTCTGCCAAACCGGAACGAGATCCAAAGATCGCAGGGATCCTCGGTACAAAGGCAGCCACCGCAAAATCGCCCTCTTTTCCAAAGGGAAAAAACCGGCCGTATGCTGCAGCCTTTCGGTGGGACGCCACCAGGAGGCGTTTTTGGGCCACGGAGGGCGGATCCAGCGGTCAAAGTACTCCAGCACCATCATTTCGGTGGTGCCGAGCTTACCTGCCGCAAAGGGAGCACCTGCCAAGAGCAACTCGGCTATCCGCTTTTCGTTCCGCCGGGTTTGGTCCGGGGATTCAAAATCCTTCCTGGCCCAACGCCGCCATCGCAAGCCGGTCAACCGGTTCAGCTTTGGTAGGTTCATTGGCCAGGGAGTTTGTTGCGTTTGACCAAACGCCATTTGGTCAAAGGGAAAAACCAGCGCCGCTGCGTGACGGGCCGAAGGGGCGTGAAAAATATTCTTCTAAAAAACTCCACCAATCGGCCGAGATCATAAACCGGGGAGGGGCGGTTTTCGCGAAAGGGCGAGGCCTGGAGGTAGCGGGCGTAGAGGTCCGGTGTCTCGTCCACCTGAAGGATATAATCGGCCAGCTCCCCGAGGGTGCCGAAATCATCCGCGCAGATGAAACTTTCCGGGTTAAAGTCCTCCTTGACCCGGGGGTCGCCCCAGTGGATGGGAATGGTGTGGACCTGGAGGGGATCGACCAGTTTTTCGGTGGTCCAGCCGGGGCGGTAGCAGTTCTCGAAGGCGATGTTGAAACGGTAATTCCGGATCCACTCAAGTTTCCGGAGGTAACGGTTTTCCTTAGGAACCCGGAAACCGGTGTTGTTCTGTGCCGGTCCGGCGGAGTCGACTTTGCGGCGGCGATTGAGCTGACGGAAAAACTCCTGGCGATGACGTGTGGTTTTGTCCGCGTAGGCACTGAGCAAGGAACAGAAGTGGGGTTTGTGGGCGCGGATCCTTTCCGGATCGGGGAGGCTGGTCCTGATCATCGGTTCCAGCTGCTGGTCGAAGGCATAGATGGGCAGATAGTAGGCCCGGGGGTGATCGGTTTTGTGGGGGACGATGGCATAGTCACACTCTTTCCAATCCGGGCCGTAAAGTTCCTGGCTCCAGTAAATTTTGATGCCGCTATGCAAACGGTGGCCATGTCCGATGTGGCTATAGATGATGAAGTCGGCGGGTTCATCCCAGTGGAGGTCAAAATGGGGCGAAAGCAGGCGAGTGAAAAAATCGCGCCCTCCCCCCGCGATATCGCTGAAAACAAGGGAGACTCTAGACTTCATCGTCGAACGGGGACGGGGAGCAGTGGCGGGTTAATTCCATCAAGGGACGTCGAAAAGAAAGATGCTCGGCCATTTCCTGCTGGCAGGCCAGCCAATCGTGCCAGGAGCCCCGGGACTCGATCTCTTCCGCCCGGCGCAAAGCTTCGGAAAAATCGGAACATACCAGTCCGGGTAGAAGGGTGGAGCGGTGATCCAGGCTTTCCGCCCTTCCCAAAAAAAGATTTCCGGCCAAAATCGCCTCCACTGCCCAGTTGCCCCAACGGGGTTTGGGATCCGTCCGAAGGGCATAACGGTGTGAAAACATCTGCCCCAAGTATTCGGTCAGATTGCCTTGAAGCTTGGTGCAAGGCATGGAGGCGCTGGGTGGCGACTCCGGCCAGCTGCCTTTTTCCACGAGAATGCCTTTTCGGGGCTTCCCCTTGTGAACCAACCGGATGGCCAGGGAATTCCAGGCGGCGAGGGATTGAAACGAGTAGGGAAACTCCAGAACGTGGGACCGGTTTCCGGGACGGCAGCGGTAGCGCCGGAAACCGTGATTTAAAAAGAGCCGGTATCCGGCTCTGGGTTTTTTCAGGGCCTCTTTCTGAAGGGGGCTTCCTGGCTCGGTGGAGAAGTAGGCCCAGCAAGTTCTCCGGCATTTATGAACAATCTGGTCCGGGATGCAAATGTCCATGGAGACCACCAGATCGTACCGATCCCACGGGATGTTCTCGCACCGAACCGCGCTTTTTGCGGCGCTTGTGGCAAGCCAGGCCTCCATTTCCTCCATTCTGGCCTGGAACCTTTCCTCGGGGTTGGGACAATTCACATACTTGAGCTTCCAAAGGAAGCATTCGGGATCCTGCTCCTGATGAACCACAAAATAATCGGCCCCCATATCGGACAAAAAAGACATGGGGCCCAGGTGTCCCTGGTTTCCAAGCACGGTGTCTTCCCACATTCCCGCAGGAGGGGAAGGATCATACATCGCCCAGTAGGAGGATTGTTTGACCAAGGCGACTTTCCGCCCTCTCCAGAATTCAAGGCACCGGGCGACCTGTTCCGGAGAGACGATCTCCGGCCAACCGTGCACTTCCAGCCAATTCAACCAAGGCCGGGGCAGCAGGGAAGCAACCTTTTCGGTTTTTTGCGGGAAATGAACAAATTCGGTTATCTTTGATGTCATGGGTATGACTGGATTCTTGCTTCCCGGGCTGTTTTTATCCAGACCTTACTCTGTGGGGCTAAAATGAGTCGGAGAGTCGAAATCCAACAGGTTGTCCGGACCGTGCGGGCTTTTTTTTATCGACGATTGCCCGGCTGGGACTGCGGCTCCTTTGAAAAGAAGCTCGCCGGTTACGAACGACGGTGGGCCTTGGAAAGCCGTGGTTTCACCAAAAAAGGTTTTTTCGACGTTTTTCGGGAGAAGTTTCTTTCCTGCGCAAAAAACCGGGTCTTCTTTGAAATCCAGGCAGGAGACGGGCTGGTTGGCAGCCTGGGCTTGTGGTTGGAGCGGGAAACCCCTCCCTGGAGGGTGGAAGCGTGGGAGCATCGGACGATCCCGGCAGAAGCCTTCGCCGGACATCGGCCGCGGAGCCGGCTCCACCTTGGCAGAAAGATCCGATGGTCAGAATCGGATGGGGAGCTTTTTCCGGAAGGCATGACCATTCGGGGATCCCGGGAGGCATCGGCCGCCTGCCGTGCAATCCGGCAGAAACGAATCCGCCCGAACTGGATCGGGATTTGGAATTTCCGGCGGAGCCCGGTCTGGTTTTTGCGGATGCGACTCCTGGGTTACCGGTTGGCCTGCGTTTACGAGCGGATGGAATTCTACCGCGATTCCCGCAGATGAAAGTGGCTTTTCACTCCAATACGCTCGGCTTCCGGGGCTCGGAGCAGGCTTTGTGGGACTATGCAAATCTCAACGAATCCATCTTGGGGAATCGATCCGCGATCTTTTTCCCGGCAAGACCCGGCATGGAGGAGGAACCTGCCTACAAGAAGTGGCGATCCAGGTTTCCTCTTTATGCGTACGGATCTCCCCACGATCTGAAGACAAATCTTCTCCGAGAGGGTGCGGAGGCTCTTTATATGCTTAAGCCCGGCCCTTTCGATGGAAAAATCGTGCAAGGGATCAAAAACTGTGTCCATGCCATGTTTCTCACGGATGAGTACCACGGCGATGCTTTTGCCTATGTCTCGCGATGGGCCTCGCAAGTCATGACCGGGACGGAAATGTCATACGTGCCCCACTTCGTTCCGACCTTTTCGAGCGGCGAAAATCTGAGAAAACAACTGGGGATTCCGCCAGGAGCCCGTGTGTTCGGCCGCCACGGGGCCGCAGACACCTTTAATATCCCCTTTGTCCAAAGGGCGGTCCTGGACCACGCCCAGAAACACCCGGAAGATCGTTTTGTGTTCCTGAACACGACCCCGTTCCAACGTAACTGTGGGTTGCCCAATATTCATCATCTGCCGCCCACCGATCGTCCGGAGGAAAAAGCGGCTTTTTTGGCAACCTGTGATGCAATGATCCATGCCCGTTGGCACGGGGAAACCTTTGGGTTAGCTGTGGGGGAGTTCGCGGTCCTTGGAAAGCCAGTAATCACGTATGGCGCTTCACGGGAGCGGGCACACTTGGACGCGCTTGGAGCCAAGGCGCGAATTTACCATGATCGAGAAGAACTGCTCTGCATTCTGGAGGACTTTCAGCCCTGCCAAGAGCACGGAACGCTCTATTCCGAATATGCCCGCGCCGACTTCGTGATGGAAAAATTCAAGCAAGTCTTCCTGGTAAACTAGCAAGCTGCAAAAATACCTTTCTCAAAAAAAGGCCAGCCATATAATGCAGGTGAATCATATCAATGAAATCCTTCGACTGGCCATAACCCGCGTACCTGGATGAAAATCTTACGCACGGAAAAACAAAAAATCTCTCCTTGGGTGTCGATTGTGGTCCGACATCTTAAGGGCGCTGGCGGGAGGGAAATCTATCACGGGCTCGAACAGGAGCCTTATGTGGGTATCTTTGCGGTACGCAGTGACGGCAAAATACCACTGGTCCGACAGTTTCGGCCGATTCCGGGCGTCTTCACCTGGGAATTTCCTGCCGGCACCCTCCACCCGAAAGAGACGCCTCTATTGGCCGCCCGTCGAGAGTTGCGGGAGGAAACCGGTCTTGCGGGTGGAAAATGGACCCGCCTCGGCCCTTTCCTGCCGGACACCGGAAGGCTTGCGTTTGCATCCCACGGATTCTTTGCCCTTGGGGTTTCCCTAAATGGGGCTATTGCGGAATGCGAGCCAGGTCTTAAAGTTCAATACGTCAATTGGACTGAGCTTCGCCGGATGGTTCTGGAGGGCAAGTTCCGCCATCAGCTACACCTTGGCTTGTTGGCCTCAGTGATTCTGCGGCAGGAAGCGAGACTCGGTCCCGAGACCGGGTTCCTTGCGAAAAAGAAACCGAGAGGGGAAACGTCAAAATCCTCGTGAGATTGCATTCTTACAACTGGACAGAGTTCCTGCCCAAGTCGATAAAATCCCTCTTGCCTTCGGATATAAAAATATAGTTGGTGGTGATGGGCCTAAAATCTCAAAAAAAAGGACCCTGGAAAAACCTGCTGAGCCTTCGAACGAGGGAACGGGACGGCTGGCTTTTTGCTCGATGGCCATGGGGACTACTGTCCGTCGGGCTCCTCTTCCCCTTGCATGTAGACCTTTCTCTTGTTGATCTAAAAAAAGAATTCAGTTCCGTATGGACGATCAAAATGTTTCTGCAACGCGTTCTGATTTTCATTTCGCGGACCTCATGGAGCTCTGCCGCTGAGCCTGAAGGCTGCATTCGAGAGATTTTCCGGGTGAGGGGAATCCATGCAGTCTGACGTAGCGGTAGTTGGAGGGGCAGGCCATGTGGGTGCACCCCTAGCCTTGGTGCTGGCCCGTGAGGGTTTTCGCGTCGTCATCCACGATGTTAACCGAAAATCCATGGATCTCATGGCGGGCGGTACGATGCCCTTTCATGAGGAAGGAGGTGCGATGCTCCTCCGTTGGGCTTTGCGTGCCGGTCGTTTGACATTTTCAACCCGGCCGGAATCCATCCGGAGTGCGAGGATCGTAATTTTGACCGTGGGGACGCCGATTGACGAGTTCCACAACCCAGTGACCTCCTTGTTGACCCGTTGTCTTGATTCGTTGCTCCCCCACCTCGATTCCCGGGCTCTCGTGATCCTTCGTTCGACTGTCGCGCCGGGAACTACGGAATTTCTCCATCGGCATTTGGCCGAAATGGGCATACGGCCAAAGCTAGCATTTTGTCCGGAGAGGGTTGTGCAAGGCCGGGCGATCGAGGAAATCCGCAGCCTGCCTCAGATCGTAAGCGGAACCTCTGCCGCTGCAGTCCTTGCCGCCCAAGCGGTGTTTCGGCGGATCACACAAAAAATCGTTAGGATGAGCCCACGGGAAGCCGAATACGCCAAATTAATCTGCAATGCCTACCGTTACATCCAATTTGCGGCGACCAACCAGCTTTTCATGATGGTAGAGGCCGCGGGACTTGATTACCGCCGTTTGCTGGACGGGATGAAGGAGGGCTATCCCCGGATGGCAAGCATCCCCCGGGCCGGTTTTGCTGCCGGCCCCTGCCTAATGAAGGACACCATGCAGCTCTTTGCCTTTGAGAAGCATAATTTTGTGCTGGGACAGGTCGCCATGACGATCAACGAGGGGCTGCCCGACTTTCTGGTTTCACGTCTAGGCCAGTCACATGATTTGACGAGAGAGACTGTTGGGATTCTGGGGATGGCTTTTAAGGCCGACAGCGATGACATTCGGGACTCCCTCTCCTTTAAACTTAAAAAAATCCTGCGTTTTGCCGGCGCTCGGGTACTTTGTGCAGATCCCCATGTCAGGGATCCTGGCCTAGTGTCTGCCACTGAGTTGGTCCGAAGGTGCCGGATTTTAATTTTGGGAGTTCCCCATCGCGCGTACCGCCGGCTGAGGATTCCGAGGAATCGCAAGGTGATCGATATCTGGGGATTTTGGAGTCAACATTTTGAGCGGGATTAAAGCGGGGTATCGAACCCGCGCGGGCAAGCGTGTCCAACTGCGGCTTGGTTTGGCCGGCCTAAATTTCGGAACCAAGGTTATTCTGCCAGCTTTGGAGGGGATTCCGGGCTTCCGCCTTGCTGCAGTCTGCGCGAGAGATCCTGTCAAAGCCTGTGCCGTGGCGCAGAAATGGAAAATTCCCAAGGTTGAGACCAATTATAAAAAACTCGCCCTCGATCCTGAGTTGGACGCCCTGATTCTTGCCCTACCTCCGGACATTCAAGTCCGGCTCATCTCCCATGCGGCTAAAGCCGGCAAACATCTTTTTTGTGAAAAGCCTCTTGCCCATAACCTGCGGGCTGGCCGCCGGGCACTTCGGGTGGTGCGGAATGCTAAAGTCCGCCATGGCATCGACTTTCTCTTCACGGAGATTCCGGCCTGGAGAGCGTTGGCACGTCTCTTGCGCAAAGGGCGGATCGGGCGCCCCCTGCGGGCAGTCTACCGATGGCGAATCCGTCGGGGGAGGGGCCCTCTCCCCTCCGGAAGCTGGAAAATGCATGCAACACGGGGGGGCGGCTTGGCAGGAAATTTTCTCTGTCACGTGTTCCACAACCTAGAATTCCTGCTCGGACCTGTGCATGGACCAGCAGAGGCAAGGCACCAAGACGACCGTTGCTGCCGTTTTTCCGTCCGGGTGGGGGCGGGGGTGCAAGTTGATGTTCACCTTGAGATAAGGACCGCCGGTCTTTCTAGGCACGCGATCCGGATTTTTGGGACCAAAGGGGAGCTTGGCCTTTGCCAGCGGGGACAGGATTACGCTCGGGGATTCTTCCTGCGACACCGCCTCATGGGGCGGCAGAATTCGTTCCGCAGAATCCCAGTCCTCTCGTCTTGGCAAGGCGGGGATGGCCGAATCCGACCGGTTCGCGCCCTGTTGCGGAGGTTCCAGAACGCGATCCGTTCTGGAAAAGAAATGAGGCCCAATCTTGAAGATGCCGGTAGGATCCAAGCCTACTTAGAGCAGTTCCGGCGATGAGTTCTGAAAAACAGCCTGTAGTCGACATCGTTATTCCGGTTTATCGTGAGGGGGATCTTATTTTGTCCACCCTGCGATCTCTCCGTGATCACGTCCAAACGACGTTCCGAGTTCTTTTGTGTCATGACGACGACAAGGATCCCACTCTGGAGGTGGTGGCACGGTACCGGCGGGAGTTGCCACCCGTAATTCCGGTAAAAAACCGGGGTATAGGGGCCTTGGGAGCAGTGATGACAGGTTTCGCATGCTCCCAAGCTGACATCGTGGCCATGGTGCCCGCCGATGACGACTACAACGCTTCCCTGCTTGACGCAATGTTTGCCCGGATCCTCGATGGGGTAGACATAATCTGTCCGTCACGCTTTATGACCGGCGGTCGCATGGAGGGATGTCCTCCCGTCAAGGCCATTCTCGTTCGGTTGGTCGCCTGGTTTCTTTTTCACGTTGCCGGTCTGCCGACGCGTGATGCCACCAACGGGTTTCGGGTTTTCAGCCGAAAAGTGATCCGAAAAATTCATATCGAGACGAGCGCAGGATTTGGATACAGCTTAGAATATCTGGTCAAGGCCCAGCGTCTGGGTTGGAGAATCGAGGAGCAACCAGTCTGTTGGTTTGAGCGGGAAAAAGGCAAAAGCCGGTTTCGGATTTTGGCCTGGGCCCCCATTTATCTGCGCTGGGTGGGATACGCCCTTGCCACACGCTACTTGGGGTGTCGTAGGGTTAATTGCCGGATGGATGGTTTTAAACCTTCCGCGGCATGTCGACTGGGAAAATCTTCATGAATTTGGAGAGTGAGGAAAAGTTCTTCAATGATTTTGCCGAAATACATGGCGAGTATGACGTCCTTGGAAAGCGCGCCTACCGCAAGATTTTGGAAAACTTTTTCAAGCAGGTGCCGGTTCGGTCGGGCGATCGGATAGCTGACTTGGGATGTGGCAGTGGTGCCTTTACCCGGCGGCTATCCCAAGCCACCAAGGCCAAGGTTCTTGGAGTGGATTTATCCCCAGGCCTCATCGCCGCTGCGCGGCAGCAATCCAAAGGGGAGGAGTACAGAGTGGGGGATATCACAAAAACCGGCCTTCCGGAGGTCAGCCTTGATGCAATTACCTATTCCGGAGTGCTTCATCATTTTCCGGAAGCAAAACAACGAGTGCAGGTATTGTCCGAGGGTTATCGCATTCTTTGTCCAGGAGGCTCTTTTTTCTCATTTGATCCCAACTGGAACAGTCCCTCTATGTGGCTCTATCGAGATCCCGCCTCACCGCTTTGCTCCCGTCTCGGCAAAACAGAGAGCGAGGTTCTTTTGAGGCGACAGCAAATCCAACAAGAGGCAACCGAAGCCGGCTTCATCTCCGTGCGTGTTTTTGGAGTCTCCGGGATCACCTTTCGCTATGTGGCTGGCCGTTTCGCGCGTGTCTTTCTCCCGCTTTACAATCTCTATGAAAGAGTAATGGAAAAGTTGCCATGGGAGGATAGATTGGGAACTTTTCTTGTGGCTTGTGGAACCAAGGGCTTGAAATGATTCGTAAACATATTTTGGTCACGGGAGGGACAGGATTTTTAGGCAGATCACTGGTGGAAGCTCTGGTGATTGCGGGTCACCGGGTGCGTGTTTTGGATGACGACTCGCGGGGATCCATCCGAAAACTCGGGGAAACAGCCCAAAGGGTGGAGATATTTTCGGGCGATATTCGCGATGGCTCCGCTGTGCGCCGCGCCTTGGATGGTGTGGATACGGTTTTTCATCTGGCCTACATCAATGGCACAGAGTTCTTTTACACCCGTCCGGATGAGATCCTCGAGGTGGCGGTTAAGGGGATGATAAACATCCTTGATGGGTGCTTAGCCGTCAAAACTGGGGAACTTTTTCTGGCCTCAAGTTCAGAGGTCTATCAGAACCCCCCGCAGGTGCCCACTGATGAATCAGCTCCCCTTTCGATCCCCGACGTGCTCAATCCCAGATATTCCTACGGAGGCGGTAAGATCATTAGTGAACTGCTTGCGCTAAATTACGCCCGGCGGCATTTCAAGCGAGTCGTGGTGTTCCGGCCCCACAATGTCTACGGTCCCGATATGGGTAGGGAGCACGTTTTGCCGCAATTTTCTCTGCGGTTACGGAAACTTTTCCTCGAATCCCCAGAGGGCATCCCGAATTTTCCTATCCAGGGAACAGGACAGGAGACGCGGGCTTTTATCCATGTCGGAGATTTTACACGGGCCCTGCTGCTCTTGCTGGAAAAGGGCCAACACATGGGGATTTACCACATCGGCGCCGAGGAGGAAATTTCCGTTGCGGACCTAGCACGCCTGACGGCTTGGGAAGGCTTCGGGCGAAAGATTCGGGTGGTCCCTGGGCCGCTACTGGAGGGAAGCCCGTCGCGTCGCTGTCCCCATATTGGAAAGATGTGCGCGTTGGGATTTCGGCCTCTCACTTCCCTCCAAAAGGGGGTGGGAGAGACTGCGCGCTGGTACGCGCAAGCTTTTGCGGCAGACTGAAATTTGATTGAGAAAAGCGACACGATCCAATCCTCTTGCTGCTGGCACTGGTGGTAGCGTGCTAGTGGAGCGATGCCAGATCAGTGGGTCCCGTGATCTAAAAAGCATCCTCTTCCTCGGCTATCTCCCGCCGGTCAACACCATGGCACCCATCGGCACTCGGCCTGATGAACAGCCGGCCTACCCGGCGGAGTTGTTGTATTGCCCTGAAAGCCGCTTGGTCCAGCTTGGCCTGATCGTTGATCCGGCCATTCTTTTCCCTCCCCACTATGCGTATACCAGCGGGACCACGAGAATCCTGCGAGAGAACTTTGCCGAACTGCAGGCGGAGGTTGCCCGCCGTTACGCTCCTAGGCCGAAGGATCTTGTGGTAGATATCGGATCCAACGATGGAACCCTGCTTGAGAACTTCCAGAGGGCTGGGCAGCGGGTGTGTGGGATTGAGCCCACGCAGGCTGGGAAGATCGCGCGTAAAAAAAAGATTCCCACGATTGAGGCCTTTTTCGGTCCGGCCTCGGCCCGCCAGCTCGTGTGCCGGCACGGCCGGGCTCAGATTGTCACCGCGACCAATGTCTTTGCCCATATGGAGAATATCCATGAGCTGACCGAGGCGGTTCTTCTGATGCTTGAAAAGGACGGGCTCTTCATCACGGAGTCCCATTACCTCGTGCCCCTCCTTGAAACTCTTCAATATGACACCATCTATCATGAACACCTTCGCTACTACTCCCTGCAAAGTCTTCGTTACTTGCTAGCGCGGCACGGGCTTGAGGTAGTTCATGCCCGGCCTATTCCCACGCACGGAGGATCGATACGCGTGTACGCTGCCCGGCGGGGAACACGTGCAGTGGAGGATTCTGTGGCCCGCATTCTCGAGAAAGAGGAAACCAAGCTGACGTGGGAGGCTTTTCAGGAGTTCCGCCGGAGAGTCTCCCAGAGCAAGCTCGATCTGATGGCTCTGCTGCGAGGGCTGCGAGCGGACGGAAAAAGAATCTACGGTGTGGGAGCGCCCTCCCGCGCCAGCACCCTTGTGAATTACATCGGGCTGGATGACCAAATCATCGACTGTGTGCTGGAGATTCGGGGATCCTACAAGATCGGCAAGTACATGCCTGGAACTATGATTCCCGTGGAGGATGAGGCACGGCTTTTCAAGGACCCGCCCGACTACGCGCTGTTGTTTTCCTGGCATATCGCCGATGAGCTGGTGACGAAACTGCGCCAAAAGGGATACCGCGGTAGCTTTATCGTACCTCTGCCGACTCCTCGGGTAATTTCCCCTTGATATTTCCTAAGCCTCCAATTCCAAATCTAGCAACTGGCTGAGGGAGCGATCTGCCGGTTTACGTTGAAATTTGAAGGGCAAGAAATGGAAAGTCGATCCCCCCATCACGGGTTTTACAAATGGCTGCAAAATCGTTTTCCCACATGGACTGCCATCGCCGAATCTAATGAGGCAACACGGGCGAATGTGGTAAGCCCCAATTTTGGTGGGCGAATAATTTTAATTGGAACTGCGCTTCTCTGGATGGCGCTGATCACAGTGCTCGGGTTTCTGCTGGCTGTGGCTCCGCGGGGTCTTGAGGGCACAGACGAAGCCGCCTGGGCTCTTTGTGCGGCTAATCCATGGAAATCCCCGGGCTGGGGGATTTTTTTCGGTTTTCTTTTGCATCCTTTGTGGACTTTGGGATTTGGGCATTTGGTTGGGTTTCGTATCATTGGCCTTCTAGTCTTAGTAATTGCGTCCTTTTTTCTTGGCCAAGCCATGCGACGGGTCTCCGTGGCTATGGGGCTTGGGCTGGCCTGGCGGGCCCTTCCTGGGGTGATGCCTGCCCTGTCAATTGCTGCTTTGGCATGGTATAGTAACGGAAATCGCACCCCGGACTATAACTGGATATTGTTGGTGGCCGGAATTCTTTTTGCGGCAGGCTGGTGTTTGCTTGAGGCCGCTAAAAGCTTGCGCGAAGAGGGGGTTGCCATTTGGATCTGCGCAGCGGGGTTGGTAATGGCAGGAATCGCAAAGTGGACCTCGCTGGCTGGTTATTTTCCCCTGCTGACAATCCTAGTTCTGGTCAAGTTTCGCGGGAAACAGTGGCTCCGGATCTTTCTCCACTTTTGCCTGGCGATGACAGTTTGGGCAGGGCTCTTTTTCATTTACGCCACGCCGGATGGGATTCAGGCCACCATTCAGGCGGGGATGGTTTTATTAGAGACGGGCAGTCATGCGCAGATCCTTTCCAAATATGCTGTGGGAATTCTAAAGGGCTCCTGGCAGGTCGTCCGGGCTTGGCCTTACGTAGCTGTTCTTTACCTTATTTCATGGCTGTTTTTTTATTTGTTTCGGCGACAAAAGCCCCATTGGTTTCAGGTCGCTGCGGTGACTTTTTTGGCGGGAATTCCCTTGGCGGTGGGGCGCGGTCATTGGTTGGGGGGCGCGACTCATTTTTCGAAGGGAATGATGCTGACTCTTGTATGGCTGAGCGGCGTGGCGATCATGCTTTATCGGACAAACCGCTCCCATATTGACACCCCCGGTAGCGACCAGGGGCCAATCCGCCGGGTCCTTTGGCTGCTCTTTTTGGTCCCTTGGGCTAATGGGATCGGAACCGCCACTGGAATCACGGACTATCTCGCATACGGAGTGGTTTTTTTTGCGGCGATGGGTTTCATCATGTTGGCTCAAGGTGTGCAACGGGGACTTCCCGCCTATTGTGCGGCGTCCGCAGTGTTGGCCCTCGGACTAATTCACGCCCCGCGGATAGCCTCCAGCCCCATAAATTCATACAGGATCGGAAATGCCTGGGCGGAAATGGTGCCGGTTGCTAGCGGCCCTGAAAAGGGACGGCTCATGCTTTTTTCGTCCCAGGTGAGGGCTCTCCAATCATTGTTTGAAGATCTTGGGCGGCTGGGTTTTCGGCCGGGTGATCCTTTGGTTGGAATCACCGATTTGGCAGCCCCCGTCTATTTGCTGGGTGGTGTTTCGCCTGGCTGTTGTTGGTACATGGGATTTTTGTTTGGGGAAAATATTGGTATCCGAAAGCATCTTTCGCACGTGGATCCAAAAACCCTCTCCCGCACGTGGGTGCTTCAAAGGGCCGGAGTCAGGTCATTTGAACGATTGGAAATCGTTTGGCCTCTTCATAACGGAATTCCGCCTCCCCAGTTGGTGGAAAAGACTTACGAGTGGCCTTGGGGGGATGGTGCCGGCGAAATGGAGCTCATAAGATTGTATCGTCCGGCAGCACTGGTGGTTGAGAGCGCGGTTGGCCGTTGAGCTGGCAAAAACTTTTAGATAACTTATATCACCCATGAACATTCTAGGAATTTCCGCTTTTTACCACGATTCCGCTGCCGCGCTGGTGGTGGACGGAAAAATCGTGGCAGCAGCCCAAGAGGAGAGGTTTACCCGCAAGAAACACGACGAGGCGTTTCCGGTGAAAGCGGCGGAGTACTGCCTGCGCGAGGCAGGTCTAGGAAATCAGGATTTGGATTTTGTGGCCTTTTACGAAAAGCCGCTGCGGAAGTTTGACCGGTTGCTGGAGACTTATCTGGCCCTGGCTCCCGCCGGTTTACCCTCTTTTCTGAGGGCGATACCCATTTGGCTGAAGGAAAAATTATTCCTGCCGAGGAGGATGAGGGAAAAACTGCCCGGATACACCAAGGCCTTTGTCTACCCCAGCCATCACGAATCCCATGCGGCCAGCGCTTTTTTTCCTTCGCCTTTCCAAGAAGCGGCCATCCTGACGATGGACGGGGTGGGGGAGTGGGCTACCGCGAGCATCGGAGTCGGACGAGGCAACAAAATTGAACTTTTAAAGGAGCTTCATTTTCCCCACTCCCTGGGGCTTCTTTACTCGGCCTTTACCTATTTCTGCGGGTTCAAAGTCAATTCCGGCGAGTATAAGCTGATGGGCCTGGCTCCATATGGGGAGGGGGTCTATGCCGACCTGATTCGGAAGCACCTCGTCAAAATCTTCGACGATGGGTCGATCTGGATGGATCAGTCCTACTACAACTATGCGGGGGGGTTGACCATGACCTCGAAAAAGTTTGATGCACTGTTCGGGGGGCCGCCCCGCCGTCGGGAGAGTCCCATCAGCCAGCGGGAGATGGATTTGGCAGCCTCTGTGCAATTGGTCACTGAGGAGATCATGCTGAAGATGGCGCGGCATGCGCATCAGTTGACGGGCATGAAGCACCTTTGCCTTGCGGGAGGCGTGGCCTTGAATTGCGTGGGTAACGGCAAACTGCTTCGGGAAGGACCGTTTGAGGACATCTGGGTCCAGCCCGCGTCCGGCGATGCAGGGGGGGCTCTGGGGGCGGCTCTTTTCACCTGGTATCAGCTACTGGAAAAGCCCCGTGTGGCAGAAGGGAGGGACTTCATGGAGGGATCCTATCTCGGCCCAGAGCCGGACGATGCCGCTACCCACAAGTTCCTCCAAAGCCAGGGTGCGAAGTTCCGACATTTTTCCGATGAAGGGCGGCTATGTGATGAGGTCGCCGGTCTGATCGCCTCGGAGAAGGTGGTGGGATGGGTGAATGGCCGGATGGAGTTCGGCCCCCGGGCGCTAGGGGCGCGGAGCATCCTGGGCGATGCCCGGAGCGAAAAGATGCAGACGCAGATGAACGTGAAGATCAAGTTCCGGGAATCATTCCGGCCCTTTGCGCCCTCCGTGTTGGAGGAAAAGGCCGCCGACTGGTTCCAAATCGGTCGGAACCACCGTAGTGCTTACATGCTGGTGGTCGCACCGATATTGGAGAAACACAGGGAAAACTCCCAAAGTAATGGGCAGACCGGGCTGGATCGTGTGAAGGAGCGGAGGTCGAGTTTGCCGGCCATCACCCATGTGGACTACTCAGCCCGCATACAGACGGTGGGAAATGGGGCCCTGTACCGGAAACTGCTGGAGGCCTTTGAAAGGAAGACGGGCTCCCCGGTCATCATCAATACGAGTTTCAATGTTCGGGGAGAACCGATTGTCTGCACGGCTGAGGAGGCTTATCGGTGTTTTATTAGCACCGACATGGACGCTTTGGTGATTGGAAAATTTCTGCTATTAAAGGAAGAAAATGCCGTTGTCTCCGCCGAGGCTCGGGCGAAGTATCTCAAAGCTTTTGAATTAGATTAGGGCGATGAAAGTCAGAGAAAGAAGGGGGATTGAAGAGGGAAGATGGAGATGCTACTCGACTGAGTCTTTTATATCCCATTTACTCATTCGGCCATGATCGATTTCCAGTGGAACCCAAAGCATAGACAGCTCCGGCAATTTGCCGCGATTTGGTTCCCGGCTTTTTGTGTCTTGGTCGGATGGATGGTAGGAAAGAAAACCGGTCACTGGATGGGGGTGGGGATCGCCTGGACCGCCTGTGTGGTAGTGGCCGTAGCCGGATTTATCCATCCTCCACTGATCCGGCCGGTTTTCGTGGGGTTGATCTTGGCCACATTTCCGATTGGATGGGTCGCTTCCCATATTCTTTTGGGGGCGATTTTTTATGGAATCTTCACTCCGGTTGGCCTCATTCTGCGCCTGACCGGTCATGACCCCCTCCAGGTGAAGCCACCCAATGCCAACACTCTTTGGAAAAGGCCGGTTGGCAAAACTGACCCTGCCAGTTATCTTCGACAGTACTAATGAGCCAGAAAGAGCCACCGCGATTCGTAGAGCAGGCCACCAAGGCCGGAGGTGGATTTTTTTATGAATTTTGGTTGTTTTTGAAGGAAAACAAAAAATGGTGGCTTCTTCCCATCCTGCTCGCGTTCCTGCTAATGGGCGCGCTTCTCCTCGCTGGTGGCACCGGAGCCGCGCCTTTTATCTACACACTTTTTTAGTCCCGCCTTGGCCAGAAACACCGCAATTTACAGGCTGGCCGCCGTAGGGCTGGTAGTTGGTGTTATTCTCATTTTTGATTTTGCAACCCGGCAGGTTTATCTCGGGTTTAAAAACAAAAGTTCCTTTCCAAGTCATTCGTCCAGTCCCGCTCAGAAATCTTATCGACCAGAACACCGATGCCCGCACCCGGTTTATCACCATGGTTTTGTGCCAAATTCATCCGGGACGGATGTGTTTGGCTCGACCCAAACTACATATTTTATCAACTCGGTCGGATTCCGGGACGCGAAAATCCGCTCCGTTGATCATCGCACCCCCCAAAAGAGGGTACTTTTGATGGGCGATTCCTTTGCGGAGGGGATTGGCGTGCCATGGGAAGAAACCCTCGCTGGTCGGCTTTCGTCTTCCTTGGCGGCAGAAGGGGTGGAGGTTCTCAATGGAGCCGTGGCCTCCTACTCCCCGAGTTTAATCTCAGCCAAACTTGGTTATCTTTTTGATCAGGAGAAACTTCGTGCGGATCTCGTTGTGGTTTTCATCGACATCTCCGATCTTGAAGACGAACTTAATTTAGTGGCAGAACCTGAAGGTGGATTTACCACAAAGAAGTCATCCCCCTTCGATGACCCACGCTACGTGACATGGGATCAAAAGTTTTGCGTTTGGTTGGAGAAAGGCCCCGAAGCAAACTTCACCCTTTTGGGTCCTTTGACTCGGAAACTCAGGCAACTTTGGCGCCAAGCAGGAAGTCCAGGAGGTACGCCTGAATTAAAACGAGCCAGCTGGCCCGAATATCACGGGAAAGCCGACGCTTTAATTTTAGAAGGGTTGGAAAAGGAGCGAAAATCCATGGACCAAATCGCGCGCATGACCAAGGACCACGGATCCCGCCTGCTGGTGGTGATTTATCCGTGGTTGGAGCAAGTCGATGCGGGAATTTCACCCTCCCGCCCCGAAAAAATATGGGGGGAATGGTGTCGCGCCGAGGGCGTGGCCTTGTTGAATTTATTTCCGGTGTTTGTGCCGATGGGCAAGAACTATGAGAAAAAGTATTGTCTGAGCGGAGATGGCCACTGGAATTCAGAGGGGCACCGTGTTGTTGCCCAGGCCCTGATGGCGAAATTGAAAGACCTTATGATGGAAAAGGAGGAGAGAAAAAATTAAAACCAAAGCTTTTCCATCTCTGCGAATTCGCTGGCTCTGGATCCTACTGCTTTTTGTGGCAGTTGATTTTCTGGGGCGCCAGATTTACCTCAGGAGTCGATCGCCGGCGACAGGCAAAATAAACACTTCGGGTGCAGATGCCGTCCCCGGTCCGCCCCTCCAGCCTCCGGAGGGTGATCCGGGATATTGGGGATCTGCCGAAAATGGATTTCATCCATATTATCACCATGGTTTACCGGTTTCCCGCAAGGTTGAAGAGGTTAGGCGAGGTCAAAAATACACGGCATTCACCAATCGTCTTGGATTTCGTGATCAAAAGGTGCGGGGTGTCGACCTAAAAAAAACAGGACGCAGGATCATTTTAATAGGGGATTCCAATATTCTCGGCGTGGGGCTGGAGTGGGATCAGACCTTGGCCGGCATGTTGCAAAAACAGTTTGCGAATGTGGAGGTGCTAAATGCCGCCGTCCCCTCCTATTGCCCCACGATTGAAGAGTCTAAATTGCGGTATCTGATGGGGCGGCATGGATTGGAGGCGGATGCCGTTGTTCTTTTTCTGGATGTGGCCGATGTTGATGATGAACTCCAATACGGACGCCGTACCGACGGAAGTACTTTTTTAATAGGACCACAATTCAGCGAAGTCCCTGAAAATAAAAACTGGGCGGATCATATGGAAAAGTTCCTCCAGAACCGATTGGAGAATAACTTCACCGTGGTTGGCGCGATTGTTCGAAACGTCCGTCAATGGCTGCGACGCCATTGTGCATGGTTTGGTGTGATGGCCTATGAAAAAGGGCGCTGGTCCGAATATCGTGGTCACCTTGATCCCCTGATCGATGAGGGGATCCTTCGCGCCGCCACCTCACTCACCCGTTTGAACGAGTTTCTTAAATCCAAGAATGTGCAGATGGTTCTTGTGATTAGTCCGGGATCTTCCCAGATGGACCTATTGGATTCAAAGAGTCGCGCCATCGTAATTTGGGAGGCATGGGGGCGATCCAACGAAGTGCCGGTGGTATCCCTTTTCCCGCTTTTTTATGCCCATGCCAAAGAGTACTCTAATCATATTCAAAATAGTGGTCATTGGAATGAGAAAGGGCATGTCTTGGTGGCGGAGGAACTTTTCCAACAACTTCCCTCGCGGTTGCCTGGGTTGCTGGCCCCCCCATGAAAAAGCAGAAGATCCATCGTCTCTTGGCTATCCTTATGATTTTGGTGGTCTCGGCCTTTTTGGATTGGGGGGTGAGGCAGGCATATCTTTTGATTTGGAAGAGGCCCTTTCAGGACCTCCACCCCCATCGTGTGGCAAACGAAATTTATCATCATGGCATTTTGCCAAACCAGGTCTCTGAGGATATTTACGGTCCTTATCGGGCCCCTTATTTTAGCAATTCCCTTGGGTTCAGAGATGCCCGAGTTCGCGAGGTTCCTTTGGTGGGGGAGCGACCAAGAATCCTGCTGATTGGGGATTCGTTCACCGAAGCCGGCCCCATTCCTTGGGGCAAAACCTTTGCCGGGATCTTGACCGAAACTCTTGGGAACAAGGGAATTGAGGTGCTGAACGCGGGCGTGGCCTCTTATTGCCCGGAAATCATTCTCGCCAAGCTTCGTTATTATCTTGAAAAAGTTGGATTAAAAACAGACCAAGTAGTGGTATTCATCGATATATCCGACATAAAAGACGAGCTTTTTTATCGGTCGGATGAAACGGGTCTGGTTCAGGAGGTGGCATACGGCCCTTTTCATCAGCACGCCCGTGAGTTGGCCCAAGTTGATCAGATTTGCTATTGGCTAGAAACCCGGGTGGAAAAAAACTTTGTCATTTTAGGGGCGATGGTACGAAATATTCGTCTGCAGTGGCGTCGTTCCACTTCCAAAACCGGCGTAATGGCCTCAGACGAGATTCCAGATTGGGCATATAATTGGCCTGATTATCAAGGCCCTTACCGCGATTTTGTGGAGCGAGGATTGGCCAAGGCCAAAGCCAACATGACAGTATTGGCGGATTTGCTAACATCCAATGGGATTGGCCTGACGGTGGTGGTTTACCCTTGGCCCCAGCAAGTACGCGCTGGAACAAGACCTTCCCGAGCGGAAATTGAATGGTCCCAATGGGCGGGCCAACATCACGCTGGATTTATCTCCTTGTTTCCGCTTTTTGTCAACGGCGCCTCAGCTGATCAAATTATCGCTGAATTTTACTGGAAAAACGATGCCCATTGGAACGAAAAAGGTCATGCCAAAGTTGCCGAAGAGATCCTTCGTCGGTTAGTGCCGCCTCCAAAAAGAAAATAACGCAACGTCTCAAGTTCAACGGTTGGTTGAAATTCCGAAGGGCGCTAGATAATCTCCGAAACAGGGAAAGCGGCCATGAAAGGCGAAGCTTTGGTAAGGTTTCCACCGCGGAAATTCCGGAATTTTGTTTTCGATGGAAAAGCGCAGAGCCAGGTCGAGCGGAGCAAAGCGGATCCCGGCGGAAACCGCCTGCGGGTAAAGTTCCTGGCAAAAAAAGACGTCCGAGAGCGTGCCTTCGCGGTACAGATGGGCGTGGGAATCGATAAAGTTCCGGAACCTTTTGGACTGGAGGCTGCAGCCGCCGTTGCCGATCCGGTTGTCTCCAGTCTCCAGTCCGCGTGTTTGCCAAGGGGCACCCACATAGTCATATTCCAAAAAAGCGGGATCCCACAGGTGGAAGTTGACGGGAAAGCCATCCGTCTCGATGTGCAGGAGAAAAGGGGTGGAAAAATATTTGTTTAGTTCCAAGGCCTGGAACCTTTGGCCTTGGGCGACGTTGGCGGGCGGAACCTGTTTCCATCGACCGGGATGGGGCAGAGAGGGCTTTTTCCCCGCCAAGTGAACAACGGCACCAAACTCGATCCCAGAGCAAACATGGTTGATGACCTTCGCGGAAAGGTCGGGATCTTTTTCGGGGTTGTAGAGAAGGAGGGTAGCCTGAGGTAGTTGAATTTTTGTCGTGGGGTAAGTAAAAGGAGACTTCCCTGATTTTTTTCGACCCAAAAAAGAGATCATAGCCAGAAATCAGGCCGATAGCCTGCGGCTCACGGCCTTTGAAAAAATCCGCTGACCAAAATACCATGCGATATAAACGAGGTGCAGGCTGCCCCAAGTGGCAAGCAGCATTAGGTAGTGTCGGCCGCAGGAGCCCATCATGGGGAGAAGGCGCCAGAGGGCAAAAGCGGCCAAGCCCAACCAGAGGGCCACCCAGTGAAGAGTGAAGAAGCTGAAGAAGCGCAGAGGGGTGGAAGGAACAAAGCCACCGATCTTCGCGGCATCGGTGGGGTAAAAGTAGAGATCCTCGATCTCCGATCCAACCAAAGTGCCCTTCCCTAGGGCTTTGTTCAGGTGGGATTCCAAATGGCGGGCGTGGAGGCGGGCAAAATCGACAAAGTGGAGATAGAAACAGGACTGGGTGCCGGCGGTGATCACCAAGAGGGGGACCAAGGCGAGGGAGGGGACACTATCCCAAAGCAGGCAACCAACCACCAGCACGAGGAAAAAATAGAGGCCGTGAAAGAACTTCTTGTGGTAGACGTACTGCATCTCGCGCATTCGACGAAGCTGATCCATCCAAAGGGCGATCTTTTGGTCGGTTTGTGGCATAGCTCCTTTATGCCTAGTACACAGTCAAAGGACAACCTTGTGACTTTCCTGCAGTGGGCTTTTGGGAGAGCCTATTCGGATGGAGCCTAACCAAAATCAACACGAATCCCGAAAACCGGGATTGATCGGTTTGGGGCTCATGTTGGTGGTGGGTTTGGGGTTTGGGCTGGGACACTGGTTCCGTCCAACCTCCCCCGAGGCTGATCGCTTGGCCATTCCCTCTGTTCCGTCTGTCTTTACGGCCCCGGTCAAGTTGGTGGTGTATCACGAGGGGCCGGCGCTCCCGCAAGTCTGGATCGATACTTTTTCAGGTGCCCCCGGATATCCCAGAGTTGATTTACGGACCCTGATGCGTCATTCGGACGGAAGCTGGCCCGCCGATGGAGACGTCTACCTGATCAAGGCCCGAACATTTCCCGAAATGGGCAGAAATCTGCTTTGGATGGATCTAACTGGGAAGGTTTCGTCTGAGGGCATTAATCCGGTCTATTTGGCGCAGGCCTATGATCCTGCCGGCAAACAGAGCCGACCATGGAGAATCAGCCCGTGGTTTTTTATGAAAAAAGTGGCCCCGGGAACCAACCCGAAGGTGGCGATGGCACCCCCGGCGCGGTGGTGGAGTGAATCCTCCGCGCTTTTCCCCAGCGACCCGGATCTTTTAGGGGCCATCTGGATCAAGTCACAAAACCGGTCGATTCGGTTAGGCGGGGAATCATTTAGAAACCAGGCGACGCAACAGGCCGAGACATCCTTAGCTGGAAAAACAGCGACGGAAGAGGAGTGTTGGAAAGCTTTGCAAGATGGGCAGGCCAATTTTTCGTTTTTGCCTTCGTGGCACCTCATTCTGAATCCCCAGGCCGGAAACGGCCTGATTCGCTGGTCGGCCCTGCCCACGGGAACAATCGTGGATTTCGAGGTGATGGCGGTGTCGGATGGATCGACAAAAAAGGAGATGGCCTGCAAGTTTCTGGACTTTCTGCTGGCTCCTTCCCAGCAGGCGGCGCTGCTGGGTGCGACGGGATATTTTCCTGTTCGATCCAAGCCAGGCAAGGAGTGGGAGGGTTCTTCGATGGCGATGCCTGCCGGAACTTGGTTCGACCGGAGTGAGTTTATCCTTTGGCCTTACCCACAACCGGAGACGCCTGTGCCGGTGGTCGGGGTAGAGACGAACGTGGTGGCGCCGGCTAATGGTGAAGGCCAACAAAAGTAGTAGGATCAACAGCTAGGCGGGCTCATCGAATCCGCTCTACCGATGGGGCTTGCTATGTGGGTCGATTGACAAAGACTAAAGTAGATTCAATGTAGATACATGCAGGTCGCTTTACAGAAGTGGGGCAACAGTTTGGCTTTACGCATTCCCGCCGGATTTGCCCGGCAGATCAAAGTACGGCAGGGAGATTCGGTCCAGCTTTC